>ERZ824978.17-NODE-17-length-237912-cov-18.380998_pt1 | contig 237912 bp, 220 predicted proteins | sample MGYA00519860_ERZ824978 | MGnify/ENA primary metagenome ERZ824978 (study PRJEB31778, sample SAMEA3449184) | human gut metagenome | biome: human gut; feature: human-associated habitat; material: faeces | place: United Kingdom | collected 2010/2012 ... | reverse complement strand
AAGGACTGGGTGAAGAAGGTCTAAAAGTAAATACATAAAGCAAAAGGCGCAGGGCTACCGGGATTTCCGAGCGGGCTCTGCGCCTTTTTTATTTTTCGACTTGAAATTTACCGTATTTCTGCTATAATCTTTACAGTTATCCCTTTATGTTTATGCTTAAAAACGGCGGCCAAACTGCCAGAAAATTAAAGGAGCAGAGGATTATGAGTATTCCAGAAATGGACATGAACCCGGAGATCGCCCGAAAGTTACTCGAGGTCGGCGAAGAATTCCGCATTGAAGGCCCGTTCTTCTCGTACGAAGAAATCAAAATGGGCAACGTGAACCACACCTACAAAGTCAATTATATTCGCGATGACGGTACCGGCATGGCAAAGATTAAGTCTTTCCTTGTACAGCGCGTCAATACATATGCGTTTCAGCACCCGATTGAGCTGATGCAGAACATTGACCGTGTCACGGAACACATCCGCGAAAAATGCCCGAATACGAAAAGCCTGCATTTCCATCACACGAAGCACGGCGTCAACTATTTGATGGATAATGACGGCTTCTGGCGGCTCAGCAACTACGTGCCGTCTGTGACGTTCGATACCTGCGACGACCTGAACGTGGTGCGCAGTGCAGGTGAGGCGTTCGGCGATTTCCAACTGATGTTGGCGGATTTCGATGCGAACTCCCTTTTCTACACGATTCCGGACTTCCACAACACGCGCAAGCGCTATGAGAAGCTGAAGGAAGACATGGCGGCCGACCCGTGCAATCGTGTGGCAGAGGTGCGCGAAGAGCTCAATTGGCTGCTTTCCGTAGAGGACGAGGCTTGCCGCCTGACCGACCTCTTTGAAAAAGGCGAGCTTCCGCTGCGCGTTACGCACAACGATACAAAGATCAACAATGTGCTGTTCGATGAGAAGACGCACGAGGCGCTCGTTGTCATCGATCTCGATACCGTTATGCCGGGCCTTGTCGGCCACGATTTCGGCGATGCCATCCGCTTCGCTGCAAATTTTGTGGAAGAAGATTGCGATCATCCGGAAAAGGCCGGCGTAAACCTCAATATTTTCTGGGCATTTGCCGAGGGCTTCCTCAAAAAGACCGCCGCGTCTCTGACGAAAACCGAAGTGGATACGCTGGCGCTCAGCTGCTTTGCGCTTACCTGCGAGCTTGCAACGCGCTTCCTCGCGGACTACATCGTCGGCGATAAGTACTTTAAGGTCAAAAAGCCGCAGCATAACCTTGTCCGTACGCGCTGCCAGGTTGCCCTTGCAAAGGACATGCTGAATAAAATGGACGCGATGAACGCCATCGTGCAGGACTGCGCACGCCGCTACAAAGAGACCGAAAACGCATAATTCATTTTGCATCCAGACGACCCGGCAGTTTTGTCGGGTCGTTTTTAAAACCAGGGAGGAGTTTATCATGAAAATTCTGTTGACCGGCGCAAATGGCTTTGTAGGGGCACGCATCCGTGCGGCGGCGCCCGTTATTTGTGCGCCGTCTCTGCGCGGGGCGGAAAAAGAGGATATCGACCGCCTCATCGACACCGTGCAGCCGGACGCCATCCTTCACACCGCGGCAATCTCGGACATCGGTGCGTGTGCCAAAGACCCGGAAGGATCCTACCACGCAAACGTTTTGGTGCCGGAGTATTTAGCCAAAGCCGCAAACGGTGCGAAGCTCGTGTTGTTCAGCTCCGATCAGGTGTACAGCGGCGCAAAGGGCGATAAGCCGTTTACGGAAGACGACGTTGCGACCGCAAATCTCTACGCCGAAGAGAAGTTGGAAATGGAAAACCGCGTTCTCGCGATCGACCCGAACGCCGTCATGCTGCGTGCGACGTGGATGTATGACATGCCCATGTTCGGCGTGCCGAACCGCAGCAACCTCATCACGATGTTCCTGAACGCCGCCATCACCCAAAAGCCGCTTGCACTTTCCAAAGAGGAATTTCGCGGCATCACCTATGTGCGCGAGGTTGCAGAGCAGACCTTGCAGGCTGTGAATTTGCCCGGTGGCGCGTATAACTTCGGCAGCGAGGCAGACGTCTCTATGTACGCGCTTGCGGAGCTGTTTATGGAAAAAACAGGCATGAAGCTCAATTTGCAGGAAAAGTCCGGCGGCGAAAACCTCTGGATGAATTGTGCAAAGCTCAAAAACGCCGGCGGTGGATTTGAGACGACTGCCGAAGGCCTTGCGACGTGCATTGAGGACTATAATCTTTCGCTGCTCGGCCAATAACAAAACGAAAATCTCCTTTGAAGCCCGGTTTTATGGGTTCTTCAAAGGAGATTTTTAATGGATCGAAACCTAATTATGTCAACAACATTATGTAAACTAAATTATGTGAAGTTAAAGAAATTTGCCGAGCGCATGGGGCGCGTTCACAGGCCGCACGCACCGGTTCCGGCTGCATGCGCAGTACGCCGGGCTCGCCCACGACCTCCGCAGAGCTCGAAATCCTTTTGCCTCACAACAGATCAGGAAGATAGGCTAAACAGTCCGGTGGGCTGTTTAGCCGTAAGAAACCCTATCAAGAGGTTTCTTAAAAAGGCAAAGCCTTTTTAAAATAGACATGAAGAATGCAAAAAGCCACAAGCTCAAAAGTGTCATTTAAACCCCCTTCGGCATAACTTGTACAAGGGGCAAGTCCCCGGAAAACAAGGAGGGGTTTTATGGCATCTTTTACAAATTTCGCGACGCTTTCGTATAACGGAGGCACAACGAATTCCAACACCGTCACGGGCGAGCTTTTGGAGGCCTTGACCGTTACCAAAACCGCCGTGGTGAAAAATTACGCCGCAAACGATAAGATTACGTATATCATTTCTATCGTAAACAGCGGTGCGCAGCCGGTGACAAATCTCACGGTCACCGATAACCTCGGCGCGTATGAATTTAATAGCGAGACCGTCTATCCGCTCGCGTATGTGCCGAATTCTGTTCGGTATTATGTAAACGGCGTCTTGCAGACCGCGCCCACCGCAACGCCGGAGCCGCCGCTCGTCATTACGGTCCCGAATGTCCCCGCAAACGGCAGCATCATGCTCGTTTACGAGGCAGAGGTCACAGCGTATGCACCGCTCGGCACGGACGGCAGCATCACGAATACCGCAAATGTCACGGACGGCAATCTGGAAGTCAGCGCGTCGGAAACGGTCTCCACGGAGGATCGCGCGGTGCTCACCATCAGCAAAGCGCTGTGTCCTGCGGTCGTCACGGGGAACGGGCAGATTACGTATACGTTCGTCATCGAAAACACGGGCAACACCGAAGCTTCCGAAGCCGAGCGCATCGTGCTGACCGATACGTTTGACCCGATCCTCAAAAACATTGCGGTCACGTTTAACGGCACCGCTTGGACAGCAGGTACGCAGTACACGTATGGCGAAACGACCGGCGTGTTCGCAACGCTTCCGGGACAGATCACCGTTCCCGCCGCGCAGTATACGCAAAACGAAAACGGCACATGGGCCACTACACCCGGCATCGCGGAGGTTGTTATCACCGGCACCGTGTAAAACAAAATTCAGCAGGACGCATAGCGTAGATATCCTCCGGCTTTTCGCCGGGGGATATTCATGCTTTGTGTCGTTTTTTAACAAGCGATTTTACATGGATTTTACAAAGAACACACAGTTGATTTGACATAGACACGATATACTCCTATACGTGTAAAAGAATGTTAAAAGGGGAAAATCGGGTATGGATATTTTCAATGTACTGACGATGATTGGCGGGCTGTGTCTTTTCCTGTTCGGCATGAACCTGATGGGGCAGGCCTTGGAGCGCCGCGCGGGCGGTAAGCTGCAAAGCTTGCTCAATAAAATGACCGGCAGTGTACCGGCGGGCTTTTTGACGGGCCTCGGCATCACAGCCATCATTCAAAGCTCGTCGGCGACAACAGTTATGGTAGTGGGCTTCGTAAACTCCGGGCTCATGACACTGCGGCAAGCCATCAACGTTATCATGGGCGCGAACGTGGGCACCACCGTCACGGCGTGGCTGTTGAGCCTTGCGGGCATCAGCGGCAGCAATATTTGGGTGAATCTTTTAAAGCCGTCATCCTTCACGCCTGTTTTGGCGCTCATCGGCATCATTTTCTATATGTTCTGCAAGTCCGGTAAAAAGAAAGATACCGGCATGATCCTGCTCGGCTTTGCGACCTTGATGTTTGGCATGGAAACCATGAGTGGTGCGGTTTCGGGCCTTAAAGATGTCCCGGCGTTCGCTTCGCTGTTTCTGATGTTCAAAAATCCGATTCTTGGCGTGCTTGCGGGCGCGCTTTTGACAGGTATCATCCAGTCCAGCTCAGCTTCCGTGGGCATTTTGCAGGCATTGGCCGTAACGGGGCAGGTCAGCTACGCGGCGGCTATCCCGATTATCATGGGCCAGAATATCGGTACCTGCGTTACGGCGCTGATCTCCTCCGTGGGCACACAGAAGAACGCAAAGCGCGCGGCAGTTGTCCATTTGATGTTCAATGTTATCGGCGTGGTCGTGTTGTTGACGGCCTTCTGGATTGTAAAGATTGTGTTTGCACCGGCTATTCTGGATGAAAACGCCACCATGTCCGGCATCGCGATTGCGCACTCGCTCTTTAATATCCTGTGCACGGCGATGCTGCTGCCGGCAGGCGGCCTGCTTGAAAAGCTCGCAATCCGCATCGTGCCGGATAAGGGCGGCAAAGAGCAGCCTGTTGAGCTTGAAGAACGTCTGCTCATCACACCGTCCGTCGCGCTCGGCCGCTGCCGCGCCGTTGCGGGCGAAATGGCACGCTGCGCAGGCGAAGCGCTGCATATGGCGCTGACGACCTTTGAAAATTATTCGCCGGAACTTGCGGAATCCATCCGTGAAAACGAGAGCCGCTGCGACCGCTACGAAGACGAGCTTGGTACATACCTGGTGCGCCTGAGCGCCCAGCAGCTGAGCGATGCCGAAAGCGAAGAAGCCACCGAATTATTAAAAATTATCGGCGATTTTGAGCGTATCTCCGACCACGCCGTGAACCTGCTTGCGGCATCGGAAGAGCTGCGCAGCAAGGGACTTGGCTTCAGCGCCACCGCAGAAAAAGAGCTGAAGGTGCTCATCGGCGCGGTGAGTGAGATATTGAATACGGCAGAGCGCGCGTTCAGCGAAAAAGACCTTGCGGCCGCCGCACAGGTAGAACCGCTGAAACAGGTCATCGTTGCACTGAAGGAGCAGATGCGCACGCGCCATATTCTGCGCATGCAGCAGGGTCATTGCAGTATTGAAGCGGGCTTCGTGTGGTCCGACCTGCTGACGGATCTCGAGCGAACGGCTGACCACTGCTCCAACATTGCCGGCTGTGTTCTGGATGCGGCAAACCACGGTCTTAATCTGCACGAAACGCTGCGCGCCATGCGTGCCGACGACCCCGACTTCCGCCGCGCCTACGGCACCTACGCGGAAAAATACCGCTTGCAGGCAGTATAACTACATAATCAATCAAGTAAAAAAGAGACAGTCTGCTTTGATATGTACCCCCATACCGGACACCCGGTATGGGGGGCATATCACTTTAGACTGTCTCTTTTTGTATTTGATGAAGTTGCTGAGAATGCCGATTTAGAGGTTGTAACGGAATAGAGTATTTTAAGACTGGGACTGGCGTACGGAATCGTATTTGGAATCACCCAATGCTTTGAGGTAGGCATCGTAAGCCTCTTCCAACGTAGAAAACTTTTTTCCGTTTTTCAGAATTTCCTTATACTGATTTTGCGTAGTAAGCGATTTCGAGATGGTGACATATTCCTTGCCGTTTCGCGTACCGGTCGTGGTTTCGGAAACATAATATTTCTTGTCACCGGTTTGAATAATTACGGGGATTTCCTTTTCGGGCCCGACCTTATTCGTATCCAGAGATGTCCAGAAAAGATACCGATATGCTTCTCGTCTATCTCTTCCGTCGCCAAGATAGGCCCATGTGCAATTAGGCTGCTGCAAAAGACTCTTATCCAACTTTTTAATCTCTGCGATAATGGATGGAACATATTTCGAATCCGGACATCTGGAGTCAAACTCAAAGTTTGTATTGTTTCTCATGTCTTGCCAAAAATCCGTTTTGTATAGAAGTGGGAAGAAATCCGTCTCGTTTGTGTTAAACGGGTATTTAGATATAGATGGATCGGCTTTTCCGCTCCAATTGAGAATGATTCCGTAATCTTCCTTATACGATACGACACAGGTTCCGTTTGGCGCAGCAACGCCTATCCAGTTCTTCGTGTCTCCTTGGCTTTTGGAATGAACAATACCGCCGATATTCACAGGATCTACGGATTGCCAGTCGGCCTGCTTCTGTTTTAGGTTGACGGTTACGGTAGCCTCAGAATCTCCGAGCAACGCCTCTGTGGACACCTGTGCATAAGCGGAGCGGACATTTGCAAGATCTGTCGCTTCTCTGGCTTTTTCAAGCTGTGACGCAAATACCGGAATGGCAACTGCAATCAATACGGCGATGATTGCAATGACAATTAGCATTTCCATCAATGTGAATCCGTTTTTGTTTTGCTTCATTAAAATCCCTGCTTTATCTTTGAATAGAACAAATACATGGTGAAAATAAACATCGGAGTTCATCACCGAAGGTCTTTGCAATATTTTTCACCGGAAAGGATTTCTGCGAAAAAAGAGGATTAAATCGTATGGTAAAGACCCATGGAAACCAAAACCTCTGTAATAAAGGAACAGGACACCAATCAAGATACGTGTTGTATCAAAATTGGTGTCCAGTTATGGTCCGAGTGACAGGAGTTGAACCTGCGGCCTCTTGAACCCCATTCAAGCGCGCTACCAAAACTGCGCTACACCCGGATAACGAATTTATTATACACGATGCCCGGGAAAAAAGCAAGCAGTTTTTTCACAATTTTATGCGGAAGCGGAAAATAGAGGAAAGCGGCTTTAAATCAGACTCAGAAAATAGCGAAACAGCTTTTCGCCGTTCACAGCATCGGGGCGGCGGTGCGCAAAGCCGATGCGCTCCGGGTGAAACTGCACGCCGATCACCTTGCCGTTTTTATGGATAAAGCCCTCGTTGATGCCGTCGTCGCTGACGCACAGGGGGATAAGTCCCGCGCCGAGCTTACCTGCGGCCTGATGGTGTGCACTGTTCACGGGGAATTCTTCGCCGTAAAATTCGCGCATCAGATCATGCTGCGCGCGCACCGTGTGAATGGCGTCGCCGGTCTCTTTTGTCGCCATGTGGTGCTGCGGGTCCGGCACATCCTGAATGAGGTCGCCGCCGAATGCCACGTTCAGCACCTGGTGCCCTCTGCAAATGCCGAATACCGGCTTGCCTGCTGTAAAAAAGCATTTTGCAAGCGCAATCTCGTCTGCATCACGGCTGTCATCGATGCCTTCGCTCGCCGTGTTTTCCTGCCCATAGAGCACAGGATTTACATCGGCGCCGCCGGGGATCAGCAGGCCGTCGCAGGTGTCTGCGTCGGAAAGCGTCATCGAGATTACCGGCTCCGCGCCGCAAGCCGTCAGCGCCGCCACATAATTTGCAAAATCGCCGGGGTTGCCGCGCATAAAGATCCTTTTCATCAAGGTCACTCCTTCAAAATGAAAAAAAGATGAAAAAACAATTTAGGAACTATGGATTAGTATACCAGTTATGTGGTATACTTGCAATAGAAGATACGAAAGAAAAGGGAGCATGAACGTGGCAAAGCACATGGCAGGGCCGCAAGGTGGACATTACAGATTAAAACAGCCGCAAAAACGGAAGAAGCGTAACAGGATTCCCGCACGTGTACTGAAATCGCGTGCACGGCTTTTGCTTAGTGGGGCAGGGTGCATTGCGGCTGTGCTTATCATCACAGCGCTGCTTGCCATGCCGCATCAAAATGCAGAGCCCATAGAAGCTGCTGCCTCGCCGGAAGCGGTACCGAGCACCGCTGCGGAGAGCACTTCAGACAAAGCAAGTGTGCTTTCTAAAACGACCTCTGCTCCCGAATCTGCCTTTCAGCAGCTCGGCGATTGGCGGCTTGTGCTTGTGAACAGCGAAGTGCCGCTGCCGGACGATTTCCAAATGACCCCGACGCTGTTCGATACCATCACCGTCAACTCCAAAATGTACCCGGAGCTCACGGCGCTTATCAATGCAGCGTATAACGACGAGATCAATTTGTGGGTTGCCTCGGGCTATCGCAGCGTGGAGGAGCAGGAAAGCGTGCTGGATCGCGCCGTGCAGCGCCGCATGGCAGACGGCATGACCTATGAAAACGCGTATGAAGACGCGCGGATCACCATTCAGGCGCCGGGGTACAGCGAGCATCACACCGGCCTTGCGGTCGATTTCAACGACGTTGAAGACGATTTCCGCGAGACGAAAGCCTACACATGGCTGCAGGAGCACGCCGCAGAATACGGCTTTGTCGAGCGCTACCCAAAAGGCAAGGAGAGCATCACCGGCATCGATTACGAGCCGTGGCATTACCGCTACGTCGGCAAGGAGCACGCGCAGCGCATGAACGAGCTTAACATGTGCCTTGAAGAGTACGTGGCGTTCCTCAAGGGCAATTAAGAACAGAAAACGGGAAAAAGATGGCGCTTTTTCCCGTTTTTTTATTGCAAAATTTTGCGCACAGATATATAATAGAACATTATATGATGGTGTAGTATTTTTTCATGCCGCGGCATGGATAGCAACGCACCGAAAAACCAAGGAGGTTGTTTTAATGGTTCGCACACGCTTTGCGCCGAGCCCTACCGGTTTCATGCACGTCGGAAACCTCAGAACGGCGCTGTACGAGTATCTGGTGGCGAAGTCCCAAAACGGCACGTTTGTGCTCAGAATTGAAGACACAGATCAGGAGCGCTATGTAGAAGGCGCAACAGACGTTATATATAATACACTGCAGCAAGTCGGTCTGCAGCATGACGAAGGACCGGACATCGGCGGCGAATACGGCCCGTATGTACAGAGCGAACGCAAGGATATTTATAAACCCTACGCAGAGCAGCTTGTGCGCGAGGGCAAGGCATACTATTGCTTCTGCACCAAAGAGCGCCTCGAGTCCATTCATCAGGACGGCGAGTTCGGCGGCTACGACCGTCATTGCCGCGACCTGCCCGCAGAGGAAATCCGGAAGAACCTCGACGCCGGTATGCCGTATGTCATTCGTCAGCGTGTGCCGCTCGAGGGCTCCACGTCCTTTGAAGACGCCGTTTACGGCACCATCACGATCGAAAACAAAGAGATCGAAGATCAGGTGCTTTTAAAGTCCGACGGCTACCCGACCTACAACTTTGCAAACGTCATCGACGACCACCTCATGCACATTACGCATGTCGTGCGCGGCTGCGAGTACCTCACCTCTACACCGAAGTACAACATGCTCTACGACGCGTTCGGCTGGGAAAAGCCGATTTATGTGCACCTGCCGCTCATCATGGGCAAAAACGAAGACGGCTCCGTCTCAAAGCTTTCGAAGCGCCACGGTTCCACAAGCTTTCAGGGCCTCCTCGAAGACGGCTACCTCGCACCGGTCATCACGAACTACATCGCGCTGCTCGGCTGGTGCCCGAAGGATAATCAGGAAATTTTCTCGCTGAAAGAGCTCGAAGAAGCATTCTCCATCGACGGCATCAGCAAATCGCCCGCCGTGTTCGATTACGATAAGCTCCTGTGGTTCAACGGCGAATACATCCGCAAGATGAGCGGGGAAGAGTTCCGCACCGCGGCGATGCCGTACTACAAAGAGATTTTCGGCGACGCAGAAAAGCTGTACGACGTGCTCGACGCCATTTTGCAGCCGCGTATTTTGAAGTTTAAGGAAATCCCGAGCCTGCTCGGCTTCTTCAAAGAGCTTCCGGAATATTCCGCAGACCTCTTCATAAACAAAAAGAGCAAGGCAACGCTCGAGAACGCGCCCGTCATGCTGCGTGCCGCCATCGAGACGCTGTCCGCCATCGAAAACTGGCAGGTTGATACCATCCACGATGCACTCATTGCCCTCGCACAGAGCCTCGAAGTGAAAAACGGCACTCTGCTGTGGCCGGTACGCATCGCGGCGGCAGGCCAGACCGTTACCCCCGGCGGCGCTATGGAAATTCTCGCCGTGCTCGGCAAGGAGGAGGCGCTGCGCCGTTTACAGCTCGGCCTTCAAAAGATCGAGAACGCATAAAGCAAGAGGAAAAACCTGATATTAGGAAAGGTATGGACAAATTATGAGTGAAGAGATCAAAAACGAAGCGGTCTCCGAGGAGATCAGCAGCAGTTTTATCGATGATTTTATTATAGAAGACCTCGCAGAGGGCGGCCGCTGCGAAGGCATGAAGGTGCACACCCGTTTCCCGCCGGAGCCGAACGGCTACCTGCACATCGGCCACGCCAAGGCGATCTACGTCGATTTCGGCACCGCAGAGCGCTTTAACGGCATCTGTAACCTGCGCATGGACGACACGAACCCTACAAAGGAAGACGTGGAGTACGTCGATGCCATCAAGGAAGATATCCACTGGCTCGGCTACGATTGGGAAGACCGCTTCTACTATGCTTCCGATTATTTTGAAGATATGTACAACGGCGCCGTAGAGCTCATCAAAAAGGGCCTTGCCTATGTTTGCGAGCTCACGCCTGACCAGATGCGTGAAATGCGCGGCGACCTCACCACCCCGGCGCAGAGCCCGTACCGTGACCGTCCGATGGAGGAGAGTCTCGACCTGTTTGCCCGCATGCGCGCCGGCGAGTTTGAAGACGGCAGAATGACGCTCCGTGCAAAGATTGACCTCGCTTCCGGCAACTTCAATATGCGCGACCCGGTCATCTACCGCATCAACCACATGCCGCACCATCGCACCGGTACCAAATGGTGCATCTACCCGATGTACGACTTCGCGCACCCCATCGAGGACGCCATGGAGCACATCACGCACTCGCTGTGTTCGTTGGAATTTGAGGATCACCGTCCGCTGTACGATTGGGTTATCAACAACGTCACGCTGCCCGCAAAGCCGCGTCAGATCGAGTTTGCCCGCCTCGGCATCAACAACACCGTCATGAGCAAACGCAAGCTGCGCGCACTCGTCGAAGGCGGTTATGTCAGCGGCTGGGACGACCCGAGAATGCCCACCATCTGCGGCCTGCGCCGCCGCGGCTACACCCCGGCCTCCATTCGAAATTTCAGCGTGCGCAACGGTGTTTCCAAGGTGAACTCTACCGTGGAATACAGCTTTCTTGAGCACTGCCTGCGCGAAGACCTGAACCTCACGGCAAAGCGCGTCATGGGTGTTCTGAACCCCGTAAAGCTCATTTTGACGAACTATCCCGAAGATAGGACCGAGACATTCGAGGTCGAAAACAATCCGAACCGTCCCGAAGACGGCACCCGCACGGTCACGTTCGGCCGCGAGCTGTACATTGAAGCCGAAGACTTCATGGAGACCCCTGTAAAGGGCTATTTCCGCCTTTTCCCGGGCAATGAAGTACGCCTTAAGACCACCTATGTCGTCAAGTGCACCGGCTGTAAAAAGGACGAAAACGGCAACGTCATCGAGGTCTATGCGGAGTATGACCCCGAGTCCCGCGGCGGCAACCCGGCAGACGGCCGCAAGATCAAGAGCACCATCCATTGGGTGGACGCGAAGAACGCCGAAGACGCCGAAATTCGCCTCTACGATAACCTCTTTACTGTGGAAGACCCGGATGCGGGCGATTTCTTAGAGCTTTTAAACCCGGATTCCCTCAAGGTCCTCACGGGCTGCAAGGTGGAAGCGGGCCTCAAAACCGCGAAGCCGGGCGAGAGCTTCCAGTTCATGCGTCAGGGCTATTTCTGCGTGGATAACAAGGATTCTGCAGAAGACCACCTTGTCTTCAACCGCTCCGTTTCGCTGAAGGACGGCTTCAAGAAAAAGAAGTAATGGAATAGTTGTCCGCACAGTGCAAAACCATGCGCTGTGCGGGCTTTTATTGTTCCATTCAATCGGTGCTTTGTTATTTGTCACCTTAATTTTAATTTTAGGTTGACGAAACGCTTTGTGTGTGGTAAACTGGTAGACGAAATTTTCGCTGCCGGTTTTGCCGGAAAGGAAATTTATGCGCATACAAGATGCAGTTTTAGACGCACTTGAAAAAAATCGCGGAGAATACCTCTCCGGCGAGCAGCTTGCGTCGTCGCTCGGCGTTTCCCGCAATGCCGTGTGGAAAGCCATTCAAAAGCTTGAAGAAGCCGGGCATAAAATTCGCGCCGTGCCAAAGCGCGGCTATACGCTGGCGCCGGAAAGCGATGTGCTCACCGTGCAAAGTGTCTCACGGTTCCTCGATACCGATATGCCGGTTTACTTGCAGGTGCAGACCGAAGTCACCTCCACCAATACGCTTTTAAAGGCGCAGGCGGAGCAGGGCGCGCCGGAGGGCACCGTGCTCATTGCGGAATCGCAGACGGCAGGCAAGGGCAGGCTTGGTCGGCACTTCACGTCGCCGCCGGGTACAGGCATTTATTTCAGCCTGCTGCTCCGCCCGCACTGCACCGCTGAAAAATCGCTTTTCATCACGACAACCGCAGCGGTCGCCGTGTGCGAAGCCATCGAGCAGGTCACGGGGTTAAACCCGCAGATCAAATGGGTGAACGACGTTTACCTCAACGAGAAAAAGGTCTGCGGCATTTTAACGGAAGCCTCCGTCGATTTTGAAAACGGCGGTCTCAACTGGGCCGTGCTCGGCATCGGCATCAACATCGCTGTGCCGGAAGAGGGCTTCCCGGAGGAGATTCGCTCCATCGCCGGTGCTATTTTCGACGGCCCGTGCCCCGTGGAGATGCGCAGCCGCATTTCGGCTGCCGCCATCAGTCGCTTTTTCGCGCTGTATAAGAACCTCGGCTCGAACGCGTTCATCGAATCGTACCGCAGCCATTCGTTTCTCACCGGCCGCGCCATCACGTTCTCGCTCGGGGAGGAGACGTACCGCGGTGTCGTCACCGGCATCAGCGACGAAGCGCACCTGCTCGTCCGTCTCGATAGCGGAGAGGAGCGCGCGTTTTCCGCAGGCGAGGTGCAGATCCACAAGGGCTTTGCAAACCCGAAAGCCGAATAAACTGCTTAGTGTGCCGTATTCCGAAATGAATAGGGGTAAATAACATGAACAGAAACAGAGAGAAAATCACCAATATCGTCATGGTCGGCGTATTCGCCGCCGTGCTCGCCGTTTTGTCGCAGATTTCGTTCCCGCTGCCGAGCGGCATCCCGGTCACCTTACAGACCTTCGCGGTCGCCCTGTGCGGCTATGCACTCGGCTGTAAGCGCGGCACGCTCGCCGTGCTCGTCTATATCGTGCTCGGCGCTGTCGGGCTGCCGGTGTTTGCAAACTTCTCCGGCGGTTTCGGTTCGCTTGTCGGTCTCGCGGGCGGCTACATCTACGGCTTCCTGCCCATGGCTGCGCTGTGCGGTCTCGGCACAAAAATGCCGCACCGTGTGCTCGCCATTGTACTCGGTGTTGCGGGTCTTGCGGCTTGCCATCTGTGCGGCACGATTCAGTTCGGCATTATCTCCGGCAACGGCCCGTGGGCGGCGTTCCTTGTGGCCTCCGTGCCGTATCTCGTCAAGGACATCGTCTCCGTTGCGGCGGCTTACGGCGTAGCGACCGCCCTCAGTTTCGCGCTGAAGAAGAGCGGCATTCACATCGCAGCGTAAAAGCGTTTTCACAAAGCGTTTGGAATAAAATAGAAACCGAAAAGGCCGTCTGCAAGGGAAAGTCCCGCGCAGGCGGTCTTTTGCTTTGACATCAATACAGCATTGTGCTATACTGAATTTTCAAGGGAGCATTTGCGCCCAATACACGATAAAGGAGGCTGTACCATGGATGTTCGGGTAGGCGACAAATTACAAATGAAAAAGCCGCACCCCTGCGGGACAAACGTGTTTGAAGTGCTGCGCATCGGCGCGGATTTTAAAATCCGCTGCACCGGCTGCGGCAGAGAAGTCATGGTGCCCCGCCACAAGTGTGAAAAGAACATTCGCAAGATCGTGCGCGAAAGTGCCGGCAGCGAGCAGTAGCGCCTCTCAGACCGTTTCATTTTACTATCTGTCTGAAAGGAAGCTTTGCTATGTTTGAAAATCTCTCGGTTTTTGAAAACCGATATGAAGAGCTTAATATGAAGCTCTATGATCCCGCCGTTGCGGCAGACCGCAATCTCTACCGCGACCTCATGAAGGAGCACAAAGAAATCGAACCCATCGTGGAAAAATACCGCGCCTTAAAAAAGGCCGAAGCGTCGCTCGAGGATGCCGAAGCGATTTTAAACGACTCCGAAGCCGATAAAGAGCTGCGCCAAATGGCGAGCGACGAGATGAGCGCCGCCAAAAGCGATATCGAAAGCATCTCGGAAGAGCTCAAAATTTTATTATTGCCTCGCGACCCCAACGACGACCGCAGTGTTATCGTGGAAATTCGCGGCGGCGCAGGCGGCGAGGAAGCGGCACTGTTTGCCTATAACCTTTACCGCATGTACAACATGTACGCCGAAAAGCGCGGCTGGAAAACGGAGATCGTCAGCCTGAATGAAACGGAGCTTGGCGGCTTTAAGGAAGTCAGCTTCACAATCGACGGTGACGGCGCGTATTCCAGATTAAAATTTGAAAGCGGCGTGCACCGCGTGCAGCGCGTGCCGGAAACGGAAACGCAGGGCCGCATCCACACAAGCACCGCCACGGTCGCCGTTTTGCCGGAAGCCGATGAGGTCGAGCTCGAGATCGACCCGAAAGATTTAAAGATTGACACATTCCGCTCCAGCGGCGCGGGCGGGCAGCACATCAACAAAACGTCGTCTGCCATCCGTGTTACGCACCTGCCCACCGGCACGGTCGTCGAGTGTCAGGACGAGCGCAACCAGTACAAAAACAAAGATAAAGCCCTGCGCGTCCTGCGTGCCCGACTGTTAGACGCTAAGGTGGCGGCGCAAAACGCCGAGATTGCCGCAAACCGCAAAAGTCAGGTCGGCACCGGCGACCGTTCGGAGCGCATCCGCACCTACAACTACCCGCAGCTGCGCGTGACCGATCACCGCATAGGCCTGACAATCTACCGCCTGTTCGACGTCTTAAACGGCGACCTCGATGAAATCATTGACGCACTCATCGCCGCAGACCGCGCCGAAAAATTGAAAGAGAGCATGGAGAACGGATGAACATGGATACGCGATTATTGGATGAAAAAAACGAACAGGATATAAAAGAAGCGGGGAAGATTCTGCGCCGCGGCGGCCTTGTCGCTATCCCCACGGAGACCGTCTACGGCCTCGCCGGCAATGCGCTGGACCCTACCGTCTCCGCACAGATCTACAAAGTGAAGGGTCGCCCGTCGGATAATCCGCTCATCGTGCATATCGCGGATATCAAGGAATTGCCTGCGCTTGTCGAAGAGATTCCCGAAGCTGCCAAAAAGCTTGCAGATGCCTTTTGGCCGGGCCCGCTTACCATCATCATGAAAAAATCGCCGCTTGTGCCGATGCAGACGACCGGCGGTCTCGATACGGTTGCCGTCCGCATGCCGTCCGATCCCACCGCGCGGGCGATCATTAACGCCGCAGGCGTGCCGCTTGCCGCGCCGTCCGCGAATCTCTCCGGCCTGCCCAGCCCCACATCCTTCCCGCATGTGTGCGATGATCTCATGGGCCGCGTAGACGGCATCGTGAACGGCGGCGACTGCGAGGTCGGCGTGGAGTCCACCGTTATCACCGTCGTCACCGAGGTACCGCGCGTGCTGCGCCCGGGCGGCATTTCCGTAGAGCAGTTGCGCCGCGTGCTCGGCAGGGTAGACGTGGACCGCGCCGTATTGGAAAAACCCGCGGAAAACGCCAAGGTCGCCTCGCCCGGCATGAAATACAAGCACTACGCGCCGAAAGCGGATGTCTACATGGTGGATGCTTCCGCCGAAGATTACGCCGCGTTTTTGCATACGCACCCCGAAGCAGCTGCACTTTGCTTTAACGAAGACGTGCCGTACCTCAAAAACCGGTGCGTGCCCTACGGCAGCGCCGCAGATTCCCTTTCGCAGGCGCACGGGCTTTTCACGTCGCTCCATCACCTCGATGAGATCGGCGCAAAGACCGTTTACGCCCGTATGCCGCGCAAAAGCGGCGTAGGCCTTGCGGTTTATAACCGTTTGATCCGCGCTTGTGCGTTCCGCATCGTAACGCCGAACGAGCAGCTCGTCATCGGCCTTACGGGACAGACCGGCGCGGGCAAATCAACGGTCGCAAAGCAGCTTAAGGCGCGCGGCTGCGTCATCATCGACTGCGACGCCGTTACGCACGATCCGTCTCTTTATGCAGGAACATGTCTTACGGAGTTGCAAAATGCGTTTGGCCGTGCTATTATAAAGAAGGACGGCAGTTTAGATCGCCGCCGTCTTGCAAACCTCGCGTTTGCAAGCGAAGAGGGCAAGACGAAGCTGAACGCCATCACGCATCCCGTGATCTTAGCGCGTCTCAAAAAGGAGATTGCCGCATATAAAGATGCAAAGGTCATCGTGCTCGACGCTCCGACGCTGTTTGAAGCCGGTGCAGATCGCCTTTGCCGCCGCGTGGTCTCCGTTCTTGCGGATGAAACCGTGCGCCTTGGGCGCATCTGCCGCCGCGACGGTCTCACGGAGCAGGAGGCCCTGACGCGCATACACGCCCAGCAGAGCGACGATTTTTACATCGACCGCTCCGATTACACACTCGATAACACCGTCGCTGTTTCGGCGGACGATATGGATAATATGCTCGCAGTGCTTGGCTGCGCACACCCCGGTGAATCCGATTGAATAAGAGAAGCAAACATTTAAAAAAGTCCAAAAAGAAGCCCTTGTGGCCATGGATTCTTATCGCCGGCATTGCAGCTGCCGTGCTCGTTGTTTTCGCGGTGCAAAGGCTGCATCCCGATGTAGACCACATGCTTTACCCGCGCAAGTACGGATCCATCGTCAAAAAAGAAGCGAAGGAGTACGACTTGCCGCAAAGCCTTGTCTATGCCGTCATCAAGGCGGAAAGCGATTTCGACCCCGAGGCGGAGTCCCCGGTCGGCGCGCTCGGGCTTATGCAGATGATGCCCGAAACGTTTGACTGGATGCAAACGCATATCGGCGGGGAATATGACGCAAGCGCTTTGCTCGACCCCGAAATCAGCATCAAATACGGCTGTGCGCTGCTGCGCGTGCTCTTAAACGAGTACGACAACCTCGCCACAGCGGTCTGTGCCTACAATGCAGGCATGGGAAACGTTACGTCGTGGCTTTCGGACCCCGCATATTCCGAAGACGGAGTGACCTTAAAAGAAATTCCGTTTGAAGAAACGCGTCTTTACGTCCAGAAAGTCCTTCAGTATAAAGAAACTTACGAAAAATTGTATGGGGGAATTGAAAATGGCTAAAAAAGCAGCGGAAAAATCCGCAAAAGAGCTGTCCGAAATGCTCCTCAACCCGCGCAAGAACGGCTTTTTCAAGGTCACAGATGAGAAGATCGAAAAAGCAGATAAGTTCTGCGAAGGCTACAAGGCATTTTTAAACAGCGCCAAAACCGAGCGCGAATCCGTTGAGTACGCGGTCGCGGCTGCAGAAAAGCACGGCTTTGTGCCGTTCGACCCGAAGCACAAGTATGCGGCGGGCGACAAAGTGTATTACAACAATCGCGGTAAAGCAATTTGCCTTGCCATCATGGGTAAAGAGGGCTGCAAAAACGGCGTTCGCATTGCCGCAGCACACATCGATAACCCGCGTCTTGACTTAAAGCCCATCCCGCTGTATGAATCCTCCGAGATGGCGTACCTCAAAACGCACTACTACGGCGGCATCAAAAAGTACCAGTGGACGGCGATTCCGCTCGCCATGCACGGCGTTGTCGTGAAGAGCGACGGCACGGTCATCAAGGTCTGCATCGGTGAAGAAGCGGGCGATCCGCAGTTCACCATCACAGACATTTTGCCGCACCTCGGTCAGGATCAGGCTACAAAGCCGCTGGGTACTGCCTTTACAGGCGAAGACCTTAACATCCTCATCGGCAGTCGCCCGGTTCGCGACGAGGAGGCTAAGGATGTATATAAGCTGAACATCATGCGTCTCTTAAACGAGAAGTACGGCATCATAGAAGCCGACCTCATCTCCGCAGAGATCGAGTTCGTCCCGGCGTTCAAGGCGGTGGATATCGGCTTTGACCGCAGCCTTGTCGGCGCTTACGGCCACGATGACCGCGTCTGCGCATACCCGGCACTTGAAGCTATCCTCAACTGCAAGAACCCGGTGCAGACCGTCGTCACTGTGCTCACCGATAAGGAAGAGACCGGCAGCGACGGCAACACGGGCCTCAACTCCGAGTACATGCGTTACTTCATCGCTGACCTCGCGCAGGCAGAGGGTGAAGAGCCGCGCCACGTGCTCTCCAAGTCCACCTGCATTTCCGCCGACGTCACCGCGGCATATGATCCGCATTATGCTTCCGTTTACGAGGCACAGAACTCCACCTACATCAACGGCGGTCTGGGCATAGCCAAGTACACCGGCGCACACGGCAAGGGCGGTACGTCCGACGCGAACGCAGAGTTCGTCGCCAAAATCCGCCGCACGTTTGACGATGCAGGCGTGCTTTGGCAGATCGGCGAGCTCGGCAAGGTCGATCAGGGCGGCGGCGGCACGGTCGCAAAGTTCATCGCGAACCTCAATGTCGACGTGCTCGACATCGGTGTGCCGGTGCTCTCCATGCACGCACCGTTTGAGGTTGTCTCCAAGCTCGATGTCTACATGGCCTACAAGGGCTTCAAGGCGTTCTTCGACGAGAAGTAATCTGTAAAGTAAAATAGCATTACATAAAATTCAAAAAGCTGTACGTAAAGCAATAAAACTTTACGTACAGCTTTTCTTTATATCTTCAAGCAAAAAGCCCGCCGCAAAGCGCAGCAGGCCCAATTCTTTGTGTTAAGACGTTTCACTTTACAACGGCAGCTGATCCAATTCGTCCTCTGTAAACACCGGGATGCCGTTCGCGTTCAGAAGCTCCACGGTTACACCGTTGCCGGGAATCTTGTTGCCCGTAAACGTGCCATCGTAAATGAGTCCCTTGCCGCAGGACGGACTTTTCGCCTTCATCACGGCAAAATCCACGTGGTTCAGCTTCGCAAAGTACAGCGCCGTCTCTGCGCCTTTTGTGTACGCCTTCGTCACGTCCTTGCCTGCACAGGAGATCACCTTGTCACCCTGCCGCTCCGCCGGGTCGCGGGGCGTGGGCAGACCGCCCATCTGCTCGGGACATACGCCGATGATCGTGTTGCTTTCTGCAAGCTTAATGAGCGCATCGCACTTGCAGCCGTCGCCCTTATAGCGGCATTCGCAGCCTAAAAGGCAACTGCTTGCCAAAATTACAGCCATGTTTATACCTTCTTTTAATTCGATTTTTACACTAAAAGCGGGTCATTGCCCGTAGATTTCCGGTTCGTTCTCGTCCTGCTCGTAGATTTCCACGTTCGTCTTGCCATCCACAGCTTCCAAATGCACGGCGATGATCTCGCGTAGAGAGGTGGGGATATTCTTGCCCACAAAATCAGGGCGAATGGGCAGCTCGCGGTGACCGCGGTCGACCAAAACGACCAGCCGAATGCGCGCCGGCCGCCCGAAACGGAACACCGCGTCGATCGCTGCGCGCACCGTGCGGCCCGTAAAGAGCACATCGTCCACCAAAATGACTTCCTTGTCGTTGAGGTTGACCGGAAGCGTCTGCGTGTTCACAGTCGGCAGGTCGTGCCGCTTTGTCAGGTCGTCACGGTAGAATGTAATATCCAGTGTGCAGGTTTGCACCTTTACACCGGTGTGTGTCTCAATGTTCGCCGCAATCTGCTCCGCAAGCGGCACACCGCGCGTTTTGATGCCGATGAGCACCACGTTTTCGAGGTCGCGGCTTTTTTCAATGATTTCATAAGAAAGCCGCGTCAAAGCGCGCTTTACGGTAACGTCGTCCATCAGCTGGGCTTTCAGCTTCATAGGCATGCTTGTCAATCCTTTTTTAAACTCTTTGATTTATTGTAGCATTTCGGCGCTTTTCCGTCAAGACGCGTCTCTTTCGGTTGATTTTTGTCAAAGCGTGTGCTATGATATGCTTTGAAAATAAACGAAACAAGGCGGTGCGCCGTCTTACGGACTAAGGAAGGTCAAACATGGAAGCATATCTTTCCAATCTTACGGTTTTCAACCACCCGCTCATCAAGCACAAGGTCAGCCACCTGTGCGACGTTAACACCGGCACCAAGGAATTCAGCGAACTCGTCAAAGAGCTTGCCATGCTTATGGGCTATGAGACACTCAAGGAGCTCAAAACGAAGGACGTGGAGATCCAGGCGCCGCTGCAGAAGATCATTACCCCGGTGCTTGCAGAGGATTTCACCATCGTTCCGATTCTGCGCGCCGGTCTCGGCATGGTAGACGGCTTGCGTGAGCTCTCGCCCACGGCAAAGGTCGGCCACATCGGTCTTTACCGCGACGAGGAAACCCTAAAGCCGATGACGTATTACTTTAAGCTCCCGGTCGATACCGCAGACGGCCCCGTCGTCGTTGTTGATCCGGCGCTTGCAACAGGCGGCAGCGCAGATGCTGCCATCCAGTTTTTAAAGGACGCAGGCTGCAAGAACATCAAGTTCATGTGCATTTTCGCGTCCGAGGTAGGCATCAAGCTGCTGTATGAAAAGCACCCGGATGTCAAAATCTACGCGGCAAACTACGCACCCGGCCCGCTGAACGAGAACGGCTACATTCCCACCGCAGCCGGCGACGCAGGCGATCGCCTGTGCGGCACAGTCAGCTATAAACCGAATAAAAACCAGTAATCCTTGTAAACGTAAAAGCTCTTCGCATGGTTCGGAGAGCTTTTTCTGTGTTGTGCTGCCTTTTTTTGATGAATATTCACAAACTATTCACAAGTGCGCGATTTACGTTGACTTTCGTCGAATGTTGTGCTATAGTTTAGCGTTGGAAAACGAAATACGATCTTTAACCCCGATACTGTGATATTGGCAAGATTGACTCTTAATACGTCTTTACAGACGGCGTGCTGACAAGGCTCAAGCTCTGCCCATTTTACAGGCAGAGCTTTTCTTTATGCTCGGAAAAGCATAGGGGAGAAGAGAACGTGTTTTGGGGTAAGAAATGAAACCACGGTTCGGAAGAAAGGAAATGATTTCATGAAGTTGATTTACGGCATCGAAGATAAGCCGAAGTTCAGCAAAACACTGGTCTTCGCATTCCAGCAGATGATCGCCATCATGGCGGCTACGCTGCTCGTACCGCTGCTTGTCACCAGCTACGGCCTGCAGGCAGACGCCGCAGCCGCACTGTTCGGCGCGGGCATCGGCACCATCGTATACCTGTTCTGCACCAAGCGCAGAAGCCCGGTATTCCTCGGCTCCTCGTTTACTTTCCTCGGCGCGTATGCGGCTACAATCGGTCAGAATTACGGCTACTGGGGCATGCTCATCGGCGTTGCGTTCGCAGGTCTTGTTTACGTCATCATCGGTCTTGTCATCAAGGTCGTCGGCTCCGGTTGGGTCAATAAGCTGATGCCGTCCGTCATCATCGGGCCGATCGTCGCGCTCATCGGTCTGTCCCTTTCCGGCACGGCAACAAGCTGGATCATGGGCAACGGCGCGGCAGCTGTCGTATACGGCGAGACCTACAACTGGGCTGCCATCATCTGCGGCATCTTCACCTTCTTCATGATTGTCGTTGCGTCCGTTAAGGGCTCCAAAACCGTCAAGCTCATTCCGTTTATCGTCGGCATCGGCGCGGGCTATGCGCTTGCGCTCGTCTTTACATTCATCGGCATGGCAACGGGCACAGAGAGCCTCAAGCTCCTTTCCTTCCAGCCGTTCATCGATGCATTCGGCACATTCAGCATCACCAGCATCGTCGATTATCCGAAGTTCTTCTTCCTCAAAGCAATCGAGACGAACGGCCAGTATCCGCTTGATGCGGCTGCCATCGGCAATATCGCCATGATCTACATTCCGATCGGCGTCGTCGAGCTCGCACAGCACATCGCTGACCACAAGAACCTCAGCACGGTTGTCAACCGCGACCTCATCGCAGACCCGGGCCTCGATAAGACCCTCATCGGCGACGGCCTCGGCTCCATTGTGGGCGCGTTCTTCGGCGGCTGTGCAAACACCACCTACGGCGAGTCTATCGGCTGCATCGCCATCACCGGCAACGCTTCCGTCGTTTCCATCCTCACCGCGGCACTCGGCTGCATGGTGCTTTCCTTCTTCACTCCGTTCGTCGTGCTCATTAACTCCATTCCGAAGTGCGTCATGGGCGGCGCGTGCATCGCGCTCTACGGCTTCATCGCCGTTTCCGGTCTCCAGATGCTCCACCGTGTTGATCTCGGCAACAGTAAGAACCTGTTCGTCGTCAGCTCCATCCTCGTCTGCGGCATCGGCGGTTTGTACTTCGGCTTCGGCACAAACAGCATCACCGGCGGCGCTCTGCTGAACATCACGTCTTTGGCTGTTGCCCTCATCGTCGGCATTGTCACGAACCTCATCGTCAATAACGGCAAGCTCAGCAGCGGCGAGGACGGTCTTAGCAGTGCAGCTTCCGAAATGGGAAAGGTAGACCCGGAAACCACCGAGATCCCCTCCCGTAAAAGCAAAAAGAAGTAATTCTTCAAAAAATAGCGTTAACTGAAATGCACAGCGCCCGGGCTTCACGGCTCGGGCGTTTTTCTGTTGTAAAGGAATTCGACTTGCTTTTTTCCCGTCATCCGATATAATAGTAAAAGATACCGAAAGAAAGGGGAGAGCACCGTGCGGAAACGAAAAAAATACAGCCCCATCCAAAAGCCGCGTCCGCTGCATTTGGAGCGCATTATGAACCTAAAGCGTTGGACGGGTATTCTGCTTATCTGCGCCGCCGCTTTCATGGCGCTTGCACTGTTCGTCATGTGGGGTTTGCCGGTGCTTTTCCCGCCCGAAGATCCGGAGAATTCCCTGCCGCAGGCCACCGTACTGCCCACCGCGTCCCCCGCTGCAAGCACGGAGGAAAACGACTTGCCTGTGCTCGAGGACAGTGTGAATCTGTTCGTCATCAACGAAGACCACCCTGCGGACGCGGATTTCGCCCCCGAGGAGACCGCCGAGTTTGACAGCGTCACGGTCGATGCCCGCATTGTGCCGGCACTCACCGCACTGTGCGATGCCGCAAAAGCAGACGGTGTCACGCTCAAGTTTTCCGGCGGCTATGTGTCCTATGCAGAGCAGGAATCGCTTTATAACGCCGAAGTCGAGCGCCTTATCGCGGCAGGTTCCACCAAGATTATGGCGCGCGAAGACGCAAAATCCACCGTGTCCGCGCCCGGCACAAGCGACCTGCAAAGCGGCCTGTGCGTCACCGTGCAGGACGACCCCGCAACGTTTTCGACAACGGATACCTACGGCTGGCTGCAAAGAAACATGGCGCATTACGGCTTTGTGTTCCGCTATCCCGCCGGAAAAGAGGACGAAACCGGAATTGAACGCAATGATCTTGTCCTGCGTTATGTCGGCACAGAGCACGCCGCCGCCATCCGCAGGCTCTCCTTTTGCCTCGAAGAATACCTTCGCTACATCGGCGCCTAACGAAAAAAACGGATGCTTTCGGGAAGAAAAAGAAAAAAGTTTTCTGTTTTTTTGAAAAAGACCTTGCATTTTAGAATTTTTTGTGCTAACATAATTAGCGCTATGTTTATGTGTTAACTTCGCTGTTAACCGACTAACCGCAGATCAACCGAAAGAGGTGACAGATATGAAGAATATACATCCGGACTATCAGGAAACGACCATTACCTGCGCATGCGGCAATGTGATTCACACGCGTTCCACAAAGAAGGACATCCGCGTTGAAATTTGCTCCAAGTGCCATCCGTTCTTTACGGGTAAGCAGAAGCTGGTTGATACAAGCGGTCGTGTTGATATGTTCAACAAGCGCTACGGTATCACGAAGTAAATTTATATGGATCGTTCAGGGCGGTGCTCTTTCGGGCATCGCCCATTTTTTCTCCAAAGGCAAATCGCGTTCGTTTCAAAACAGAGGGGAGCGGTAAAAATGGCAGAGTACAAAACCGTGCGGAAAAACGCGCAGGACCAGTTTGTGGAAAAGCGATCGCGTTTCATCGGCTATGCCTGCCCGGTGCAGACCGAGCAGGAGGCGCTCGATTTCATCACGTCCAAAAAATCCGAGCACTGGGATGCCAGTCACAACGTCTATGCGTATATCCTGCGCGACGGCACCATGCGCTTTTCGGATGACGGTGAGCCGCAGGGCACGGCCGGTATGCCGGTGCTGGATGTCCTGCGCAAAAGCGGCGTTACGGATGTCGTCACGGTCGCCACGCGCTATTTCGGCGGCATTCTGCTCGGGGGCGGCGGTCTCGTTCGTGCGTATTCGCACACCGCGTCCATCGCCCTGCAGGCGGCACAGATCATTACCATGCGCGAGTGCCTGCTGTTGTCGCTTACCTGCGATTACGGCCGGTACGGCCGCGTTGCATCGCTTGTTCCGGAATGCGGCGGCGTGACGGACGACACGGTCTTTGAGGAAAAAGTCACCGTCAAATTTCATTTGGCGCCTGAGCTGCTCGGCACATTCCGCAAAAAACTTGCGGATGCCACAAACGGGCAGGTCGATGTGACAGAAGACGGAAAAAAATTTTTTGAATTTGAAGAATAAAAGAAGTAATTTCGCCGTTTGCGGCGTATATAATACTATGAGGGCAAAAATCAGGGCGTTTTGCTCCGAGCTTTGCCCGTAATCCCAACGGCATCGCGCCGGCGGTCACGAAAGGGGGCGGTGGAATGCCGTTGCCGGAGTCCTTTATGCAGGACTTAAAATCGCGCTGCGACATTACAGACATCGTTTCCTCGTATGTCAACCTAAAGCGGCGCGGCAAAAACATGGTGGGACTGTGTCCCTTCCACAACGAAAAATCACCGTCCTTCAACGTCTACCCGGAGAATAACTCGTTTTACTGCTTCGGCTGCGGCGCGGGCGGCGATGTCATCACATTCATTCGCAAGATTGAAAATCTCGATTACATCGAGGCCGTGAAAATGCTCGCGGACCGCGTGGGGCTGCAAATGCCGGAGCAGGGCGTGGACGATTCCATGAGCCGCCTGCGTCAGCGTGTGCTGGAAATCAACCGCGAATCCGCCCGCTTTTTCCACAGCGCGCTTTTAAGCCCGGAGGGTAAGCCGGGGCTTGATTATTTCGCGCGCAGACGCCTGCCCATGAAAATGATCCGCCATTTCGGGCTCGGCTGGGCGCCGGAAAGCCGCTTTGCGCTCGTTAATCACCTGCGCTCCAAGGGCTATTCCGAGCGCGAGATGATTGCGGCGAACGTCGCGGTGGAGACGCGCTCCGGCCGCGCGATGGATCGTTTCCACGCACGCGTCATGTTTCCTATCATTGATCTGCGCGGCAACGTGGTCGCGTTCGGCGGGCGCATTTTGACAAACGAAAAGCCGAAGTACATAAATACATCGGATACCCCGGTCTACCACAAGAGCAGCGGTCTTTTCGCGATGAATTTTGCAAAAAACGCGCTCGAAAACGACCGCATCATTTTGGCTGAGGGCTATATGGACGTCATCTCGCTGCACAAAGCGGGCATTGAAAACGCCATTGCGTCGCTCGGCACGGCACTCACCGCAGAGCAGGCGCGCATCATTGCCCGCTATGCGAAAGAGGTCGTCATTTGCTACGATTCCGACGAAGCCGGTCAAAAGGCCGCACAGCGCGCCATTCCCATTCTGCGCGGCGCAGGGCTTTTGGTGCGCGTCATGGCCGTGCCCGGCAACAAAGACCCGGACGAGTTCATCAACGCATGCGGTGATGAAGGCGCGGCGCGTTTCCGTAGGCTCATTGAGCAAAGCGGCAACGATGTGGAATACCGCCTTGCAAAGCTGAAAAGCGGGTATGATTTAAGCAACGAAAACGGGCGTATTCAATACCTGATGGCTGCCGTAGAGCTGCTGGCGGGCCTTGAAAACGCCATTGAGCGCGACGTGTACGTCAGCCGCCTTTCGCAGGAATTGAATGTTGACAAAAACGCCATTTTGCAGCAGATGTCCGTTTCCGTGCGCAAAAAAGCGCGTGCGGCGCAGCGGCAGCAGCAAAGGGACATGACGGAGCAGCTTTCCGCGCGGCGCGATACCGTAAACCCCGAAAAGCGCCGCTATGTCCGCGTGGCCAACGCCGAAGAACGGCTCATCGCGTGCCTTTTCCACAATAATGACCTCGCACAGAGCCTGAACCGCCGCGTGCCGCCCGAAAAATTCGTGACGGCGTTCAATCGCCGGTTATATCAGAGCCTCCTGGGCAAGATTATAAACGAAGAAACGGTCACATCGCCGCAGATTACAGACTTTTCGGCGGAATGTACGCCGGACGAAATGGGCCGCCTTGCGAAGATCGTGCAGGAAAACGCCGGCATCACCGCCAAAGACGCGGAAGAATACGTGCAGATCATTTTGAGCGAAGGCGCGTTGACCGATACCGATAAGGTGCGTGGTGCGAACCCCGCCGACCTGCAGGCGCAGCTCGATGCACTGCGCAAACAGAAAAAATAGGAACGTTATGCTTTAAAACAGAATTGAGATAAAAAGGCAGCGTGCAGACGTTGCCGAGGGAATAAGGGAAAATACAGGAAAGGTATGATAAACTATGGCAGCACCCGATAAGAAAACCGTGATCCGCGATCTGATTGAGCTCGGCAAAAGCAAAGGCCAGCTCACCACAAAGGAGATCCTCGACGCCATCGGCGAATTGGATTTCGACCCGGAGCACATTGAAAAATTCTATGATACACTGGAATCGCACGGCATTGAGATTATCGATGACTTCAGCGATATCCAGATTGATGACATCGACCTTTCCAAAGTATCCGGCGCAGATACGGACGATTTTGACGCCGGCATGGGCATGGAAGGCGTCGCCATCGATGACCCGGTCAAAGTTTACCTGAAAGAGATCGGCCGCGTGCCGCTGCTTTCCTCCGAAGAAGAAGTGCGCCTTGCCATCGCCATCAAGGACGGCGACGAAGCCGCAAAGAAGCGCCTTTCCGAAGCGAACCTGCGTCTTGTCGTCAGCATCGCGAAGCGCTATCTCGGCCGTGGCATGCAGTTCCTTGACCTCATTCAGGAGGGCAATCTCGGCCTCATCAAGGCTGTTGAAAAGTTCGATTATACAAAGGGATTCAAGTTCTCCACCTACGCAACGTGGTGGATTCGTCAGGCCATCACGCGCGCCATCGCCGACCAGGCCCGCACCATCCGTATCCCGGTGCACATGGTGGAGACCATCAATAAGGTGAAGAAGGTCTCCAGCCAGCTGCTCCACACGAGCGGCCACGAGCCGACCGCGGAGGAAATCTCCGACGAGCTCGATATGCCGGTTGATAAAGTGCGCGAGATCATGCGCGTCGCACAGGAGCCTGTCTCCCTTGAAACGCCGATCGGCGAGGAAGAGGACAGCCACCTCGGCGACTTTATCCCGGATGACGACGCACCGGCCCCGGCAGATGCCGCTTCCCATACGCTGCTGCGCGAAACGCTCGGCGATGTGCTCGATTCCCTCACCCCGCGTGAGGAAAAGGTGCTGCGCTTGCGCTTCGGCCTTGAAGACGGCAGAAGCCGCACGCTCGAGGAAGTGGGAAAGGAATTCAATGTCACCCGTGAGCGTATCCGCCAGATTGAAGCAAAGGCGCTCAGAAAGCTCCGTCACCCGAGCCGCAGCAAGAAGCTGAAGGATTTTCTGGATTGATCCCGAAAGGATAGGCACATACCATGCACATGACACTGGAAGCGGACTACGCAGTCCGCATCGTGGAATTTTTGGCCGTGAACCCCGGGCGCGCAGATGCCAAAACGATCTCGGAGCGCACAAGCGTCACGCTGCGCTTTACGCTGAAGATCCTGCGCACACTCGTTTCGGACGGCATCGTGCGCTCGTATAAGGGCGCAAAGGGCGGCTATGAGCTTGCAAAGCCGCCGAAGGAGATCACGCTGCGCAGCGTGATCGAGGCGGTGGAGGGGCCGTATATGATTTCCCGCTGCCAGGGCGATGCGTACAGCTGCCAGCGCACCTCGTGCCGTTTGCATCACATCTACGGTGAGGTCTCGCAGCTTGTGCGCGATAAGCTGGAGTCCTACACGTTCGCGTCCATCTGTGCCTGCGAGGATACCGAGGCGGACGAAAAAGGCGAGGGGAAAGAGGCAGAAACGTAAGCGAATCCGCGTAAAAGTACACGCAAGTACATACTTAAAACGCAATAATTCGTTTTGAAAGCGGCTTTCGCTTTTTAACTTAATTTCTTCGGCATCCAAAATTCAACATAAACAAAACAAAAACCTTCCCGGTTTCGTTTCCGTTTGGAAATCGGGAAGGTTTTGCGTGTTTTTAAGCGGTATGAACGCCGTGAGACTCTGCACGGGCAAGAGCTACGGCTCAGTTTATGCGGCTGCCGCCCCATTCCACCGCTGTGAAGCCGTCGCGGGCGGGAGCGGTGAGCGTTTGCGCGGGAATGTCGACTTTCTCTTCAAGCGGTTTCCACGCCATGAAGACCCGAAGGAGCGTGTCGGGCGCGGGGGAGATATCCAGCTGCGCCACCTGCGTATAGCAGTCGGACTGAAACGCGATGAGATTATAGGGATTTTCCTGCATCTGGGGAAGCCAGTACACGATGAATTCATTCGCTTCTTTGCGGGTGAGTCCGAGGTCGCGCAAGGCATTTTCGAGGAAAGCGGCGGTGTCGCTGCCCGCTACGCAGAAGCCGTGGGAAAGGTCGTATTCCGCGTTGTCCGTGCCTTCCCAGTACAGGTAGTTATACGTTTGGCCGTCCTCGTCCGTCAGAGTACCGTCAGGTTTCGCCGAAACATGCCAGCCGGTTTTGTAATTTGGGTAGGTGCAAGTGAGCGTTCCGTCGTACGCGAGCGTAACCGAGACGTCCGTTTCTTCTTCCGGATAAAGATAAATCACCGGCTTTAACGAGAGTTGATCTTCTTCGCGTTCACGGCATGCCGAAAGCCCGCACACGAAGCTGATTGCAAGGGCCGCGGCGAAAATCTGCTTTGCGAAATGCTTTTTCATACAGTGTTCCTCTTCAAATTAAAATGATTAGCAGCGGATAAAAATAAAGCCCGATTGCAGTTTACAAGGTCCATGTGCTATCGGGTATACGGGTCAAAATTCAATTTATTCTGCTTTGGAATTTGAGAAAAGAAAAAGGGAATAAAACTCGAAAAATTTCGGGAAAAGGCTTGACAAATTCACGGATACGGTGTATCATATTATAATGTATCATCATGGATAGATATGCCATTTCTTTCTCTGATCTGCATTATAACACAGTTCCGAAAAATAATCAAGCATAATCTATAAAATTCACATGAACGGATATTCTTTCCGCCGTTTTTAAGTGATTTTGCTTAAAAACACGGGTCAAATACTAAGAATGGAGTGGTTGAGTCAATGGTGAATGTTAAGCCGGTACAGCTTGGCAAGAACACACGCATGAGCTTCTCGCACATCAATGAAGTTCTCGATATGCCGAACCTGATCGAGATTCAGAAAAATTCCTACGACTGGTTCCTGAAGGAAGGTCTGAAGGAAGTTTTTGACGACGTCTCCGGCATTACGGATTTCAACGGAAATCTGGTTCTGGACTTCGTGAACTACAAGCTCGACGAAAAACCCAATTACACGGTAACGGAATGCAAAGAGCGCGATGCTACCTATGCGGCAGCCCTGCGCGTCACTGCACGCCTTCTCAACAAGGAAACGGGCGAGATCAAAGAATCTGAAGTCTTCATGGGCGATTTCCCGCTGATGACACCGTCCGGCACCTTTGTGATCAACGGCGCAGAACGTGTTATCGTTTCCCAGCTTGTTCGTTCTCCGGGCGTCTATTATAAGATGGAGTACGATAAAACAGGCAAACAGCTTTTCTCTTCCACCGTCATTCCGAACCGCGGCGCATGGTTGGAGTACGAAAACGATGTGAACGACGTACTCTACGTGCGTATCGATAAAAACAGAAAGCTCCCGATGACCGCGTTCATCCGCGCACTCGGTCTCGGCACCGACGAAGAGATCAAGGAATACTTCGGCGAAGACGAGCGCATCCTTGCGACCATCGATAAGGATACCACGCACACCATGGAGGAAGGCCTCTTTGAGGTGTACAGAAAGCTCCGTCCGAGCGAGCCGCCCACGGTTGAAAGCGCGCAGTTCCATTTGAACGGCCTGTTCTTCGACCCGAGACGCTACGACCTCTCCAGAGTCGGCCGTTATAAGTACAATAAGAAGCTGAACCTTGCCGGCAGAATCACCGGCCGTCAGCTTTCCCGCCCGATCGTCAACCCGGCGACCGGCGAGGTGATGGCAGAGGCGGGCACCGTTGTGTCCCGCACGCTTGCCGGAGACATCGACAACGCCGGTGTGACCACCGCCTGGGTTGCCCTTGAGGACGACAAGGAGACGAAGGTCATCTCGAACGGCATGGTCGATATCGCAAAATACGTTTCCTTTGATGCAGAGGCAGAGTGCGGCATCAACGAACGTGTGCGCTACGCAGTGCTCTCCGAGATTCTCGAAGCGTGCGGCGACGACGAAGAGAAGCTCAAAGAGCAGCTCACCGCACGTCATGACGAGTTGATTCCGAACCACATCATCATTGATGATATTTTCTCCTCCATCAACTACATGACCTGCCTTGCTGTCGGTCTCGGCTTTACGGACGATATCGACCAGCTCGGCAACCGCCGTATCCGTTCCGTCGGCGAGCTGCTGCAGAACCAGTTCCGCATCGGCTTCTCCCGCTTGGAGCGCGTGATCCGCGAGCGCATGACGCTGCAGGGTCAGAATATGGAATCCCTTACACCGCATTCTCTCATCAATATCCGTCCGGTCGTTGCAGCAATCAAGGAGTTCTTCGGTTCTTCTCCGCTGTCCCAGTTCATGGACCAGACGAACCCGCTGGCCGAGCTGACGCATAAGCGCCGTCTCTCCGCTTTGGGCCCGGGCGGTCTTTCCCGTGACCGTGCGAGCTTCGAGGTTCGAGACGTTCACTACACACACTACGGCCGCATGTGCCCGATCGAATCCCCGGAAGGTCAGAACATCGGTCTGATCTCCTACCTTGCAACGTTCGCAAGAATCAATCACTACGGCTTCATTGAGGCGCCGTACAGAAAGATTGATAAGGCGACGGGCAAGGTCACGGACGAAGTCGTTTACATGACGGCGGACGTGGAAGACGAGTTCATCGTTGCGCAGGCAAACGAAAAGCTGAATGAAGACAACACCTTTGCAAACGACAGCGTTCTCGCACGTTTCAAGGGCGAGTTCATTCAGGTTGAGCCGACCCGCGTCGATTACATGGATATTTCCCCGCGTATGGTCTTCTCCGTTGCAACGGCGATGATCCCGTTCCTCGAAAACGATGACGCGAACCGTGCTCTGATGGGCGCGAACATGCAGCGTCAGGCAGTTCCGCTGCTCCGCACCGAGTCTCCGATCGTCGGTACCGGCATGGAGTATAAAGCAGGCGTTGACTCCGGCGTCTGCGTTCTGTGCGAACGCGCAGGTGTCGTTAAGAGCGTCAGCGCAGACCTCATTCGCGTGACGACCGATAACGGCGATATCGACGACTATGTCGTCACAAAGTTCATGCGTTCCAACCAGAGCACCTGCATCAACCAGGTCCCGATCGTCAACCGCGGCGACCGCGTTGAAGTGGGCGATGTTCTGGCGGACGGCCCGGCCATTAAGAACGGCGAGATCGCGCTCGGCAAGAACGCGCTCATTGGCTTCATGACCTGGGAAGGCTACAACTACGAGGACGCCGTCCTGCTGAACGAGAAAATCGTACGCGACGACGTTTATACCTCCATCCATATCGAAGAGTATGAGATGGAAGCCAGAGATACAAAACTCGGCGCGGAAGAGATTACCCGCGACATCCCGAACGTCAACGAAGATCTGCTGCGCGACCTTGATGACCGCGGCATCATTCGTGTGGGTGCGGAGGTTCACGCCGGCGATATTCTGGTCGGTAAGGTCACGCCGAAGGGCGAAACCGAGCTGACCGCCGAAGAGCGCCTGCTGCGCGCCATCTTCGGTGAAAAGGCCCGCGAGGTCCGCGATACGTCCCTCCGTGTTCCGCACGGCGAGTACGGCACCATTGTGGACGTTAAGGTCTTCACGAGAGACAACTGCGATGAGCTGAGCCCCGGCGTCAACAAGGTCGTGCGTTGCTATATCGCACAGAAGAGAAAGATCTCCGTCGGCGATAAGATGGCCGGCCGCCACGGTAACAAGGGCGTTGTTTCCCGTATTTTGCCGATGGAAGAGATGCCGTTCCTGCCGGACGGTACACCGCTTGACATCGTTCTGAACCCGTTGGGCGTTCCGTCCCGTATGAATATCGGACAGGTTCTCGAGGTTCACCTCGGCATGGCGGCAAACGCACTCGGCTGGAAGATTATGACCCCGGTATTCGACGGCGCACACGAAGCGGATATCCGCGAGTGCTTCCGCATGGCGGGCATGAGTGAGGACGGCAAGTTCCGTCTGCGTGACGGTCGTACCGGCGAGTATTTCGATAACCCGGTTACCGTTGGCTACATGTACTACCTCAAGCTCCATCATCTTGTTGACGATAAGATTCACGCCCGTTCCACCGGTCCGTATGCCCTCGTTACCCAGCAGCCTTTGGGCGGCAAGGCGCAGTTCGGCGGCCAGCGCTTCGGCGAAATGGAAGTTTGGGCATTGGAGGCTTACGGCGCGGCTTACACCCTGCAGGAGATTCTGACGGTGAAGTCCGACGACGTTGTGGGCCGTGTAAAGACCTACGAAGCCATCGTTAAGGGCCAGAACGTGCCGAAGCCGGGCATTCCGGAATCCTTCCGCGTTCTTATCAAGGAACTGCAGGCACTCGGTCTCGACATCAAGGTGCTGGATAAGGACAACGAGGAGATTGACCTGCGCCAGAGCTTCGACGATGACGATGATGTGGGTCTCACCCCGGGCGATCAGGTCTTTGATGAAGAAAACGTCGCAACGGACGGCGATTTCGACGGCTATTCCATCGAGAACGAAGACGGGGAAGAGGACGACTTCTTCTCTACCGGCGACGATGATGAGTTTGAAGGCTCCGATAACGATTTGTTTGACGGCATCGACGACGAGTTCTAATTTCGGGTGAAAGGAAAGGATCGCATATATGGAGTTTAACGTTTTTGAATCAATAAAGATCGGCCTTGCATCGCCCGAGCAGATTCGCTCCTGGTCGTACGGTGAGGTCACGAAGCCCGAGACCATCAACTACCGTACATTGAAGCCGGAGCGCGACGGCCTTTACTGCGAGCGCATTTTCGGACCGACAAAGGACTGGGAGTGCCATTGCGGCAAGTATAAGCGCATCCGCTTTAAGGGCAAGATCTGCGAGCGCTGCGGCGTTGAAGTGACGCGCAGCAAGGTTCGCCGTGAGCGCATGGGTCACATTGAGCTTGCAGCGCCGGTTTCGCACATCTGGTACTTTAAGGGCATCCCGTCCCGCATGGGTCTGATTCTTGACCTTTCCCCGCGCGTACTGGAAAAGGTTCTGTATTTCGCACTTTACATCGTTACGGATCCGGGTTCCGTCCGTGAGCTCTCTAAGATGCAGACGCTCACCGAAAAGGAATACCGCGACATGCGTGAAAAATATGAGGACGACTTCGAGGCGTCCATGGGCGCTGAAGCTGTGAAGAAGCTGCTCGAGGATATCGACTGCGAAAAGCTCAGCGAAGAGCTCAAAAAAGATCTCGAAACCGCGCAGGGACAGAAGCGCGTGCACATTCTCAAGCGTCTTGAGGTTGTGGAATCCTTCCGCATCTCCGGCAACCGCCCGGAGTGGATGATTCTCGATGCCGTGCCGGTTATCCCGCCGGATATCCGTCCGCTCGTACAGTTGGACGGCGGCCGCTTTGCAACGAGTGACCTGAACGACCTGTACAGACGCGTTATCAACAGAAACAACCGTCTGAAGAGACTCATCGAGCTCGGCGCGCCGGACATCATCGTGCGCAACGAGAAGCGTATGCTGCAGGAAGCCGTCGATGCCCTCATCGACAACGGCCGCCGCGGCAGACCGGTCACCGGCCCGAACAACCGCCCGCTCAAGTCCCTTTCCGATATGCTGAAGGGCAAGCAGGGCCGCTTCCGTCAGAACCTGCTCGGTAAGCGTGTTGACTATTCCGGCCGTTCCGTTATCGTTGTTGGCCCGGAGCTGAAAATGTACCAGTGCGGCCTGCCGAAGGAAATGGCACTGGAGCTCTTTAAGCCGTTTGTTATGAAGCGCCTTGTCGAGACCGGTGCCGCCGGCAACATCAAGGCTGCAAGAAAGGCCGTAGAGCGCGCGAAGAGCGAGGTTTGGGACGCACTGGAGATTGTCATCAAGAACCACCCGGTCATGCTGAACCGTGCACCTACGCTGCACCGCCTGGGCATTCAGGCGTTTGAGCCGGTCCTCGTTGAGGGCCGCGCCATTAAGCTGCATCCGCTCGTCTGCACCGCGTTCAACGCGGACTTCGACGGCGACCAGATGGCTGTGCATGTGCCGCTTTCCGCAGAAGCACAGGCAGAGGCACGCTTCCTCATGTTGGCTGCAAACAACCTCTTAAAGCCTTCCGACGGCAGCCCTGTTGCGGTCCCGTCGCAGGATATGGTTCTCGGTTCTTATTACCTTACGCTCGATAAGGATGGAGAGACCGGTGAAGGCAAGGTATTCCGCAACATGGACGAAGCGTTCATGGCGTATGACGCAAAATATATCACGCTGCACTCCAAGATCAAGGTCAGAAGAACCGTGGAGTACAACGGCCAGACATATACGGGCCTTGTCGATACGACGATGGGCCGCATGATCTTCAACCGCCCGATCCCGCAGGATCTCGGCTTTGTTGACCGCACCGACCCGGAGAACATCCTCAAGTTTGAGGTCGATTTCCTCGTCGGTAAGAAGCAGCTCGGCAAGATCATCGACAAGTGCATCAAAAAGCACGGCACGGCGGTCACAAGCGAAATGCTCGATGCCATTAAGGCACAGGGCTACAAGTATTCCACCATCGGCGCAATTACCGTTGCTGTCTGCGATGCGACTATTCCGCCGCAGAAGCAGGAGATTCTTGCAAAGGCAGAGGCAGAGATCAGCGAGATTACCGCAGATTTCCGCGACGGCTTCCTCTCCGACGGCGAGCGTTACAGCGCGGTTCTGAAGACTTGGGAAAAGGCGACGAACGACGTTACGAAAGCCCTGCAGGACGGCCTTGACCGTTACAACCCGATCTTCATGATGGCAGACTCCGGCGCCCGTGGTTCTATGAACCAGATCCGTCAGCTGGCCGGCATGCGCGGTCTGATCGCGAATACGTCCGGTAAGACGATCGAAATTCCGATCAAGGCGAACTACCGTGAAGGCCTGAACATTTTGGAATACTTCATTTCCTCCCGTGGTGCTCGTAAGGGCCTTGCCGATACGGCTCTGAGAACGGCTGACTCCGGTTATCTGACCAGACGTCTGGTTGACGTTTCTCAGGATGTTATCGTTCGTCAGGATGACTGCGGTACGACCGAGGGTCTGGAAGTGTTCGAGATCAAATCCGGTAACGAGTCCATTGAGCCGCTTAAGGAGCGTATTGTGGGCCGCTACCTGCTTGACGATTACTGCGACGAGAACGGCAACGTGCTCGTTTCTAAGGATAAGATGATTGGCGACGCCGAAGCTGACCTCATCATCAGCCGCGGCACGACGCACATCAAGATCCGCTCTATTTTGAACTGCCGCACCCGTCACGGCGTGTGCAAGAAGTGCTACGGTTCCTCCCTTGCAAACGGCCAGCCGATCACGGTCGGCGAGGCGGTTGGTATCATCGCCGCACAGTCCATCGGCGAGCCGGGTACCCAGCTGACGATGCGTACGTTCCATACCGGCGGTGTTGCATCCGCAGAAGATATCACGCAGGGTCTTCCGCGTGTCAGTGAGCTGTTTGAAAGCCGCAAGCCGAAGCATCTCGCAATCATCGCAGAGATCGGCGGTACGATCGGCTTTGAAGAGGTCAAGAAGAACCGCCACATTGTCGTTCGCGGCGATGGCGACCAGCGCAGCTACCTCATCCCGTTCGGTGCACGCCTCAGCGTAAAAGAGGGCGATGTGGTTGAAAAGGGCACCCGCTTGACCGAAGGCTCCGTCAACCCGCACGACGTGCTCGCCATCAGCGGCCCGGAGGCGGTGCAGGATTACCTCATTGAGGAAGTGCAGCGCACCTACCGTATGCAGGGTGTTGATATCAACGATAAGCACATCGAAGTTATCGTTCGTCAGATGATGCGCAAGGTGCGCATTGAAGACGCGGGCGACACGCCGCTGCTCGTCGGCGCGCTCGTCGATAAGAACGACACGCTTCTTGAAAACGAGAAGATCGCCGCAAGAATTGCAAACGGCGAGACCGGCCTGCGCGAGGCGACATTCACGCCGACGCTGCTCGGTATCACGAAGGCATCTCTGGCGACCGAGTCCTTCCTTTCCGCTGCTTCCTTCCAGGAGACCACACGCGTGCTGACCGACGCCGCCATCAAGGGCAAGGTAGACCCGCTGCTTGGCCTGAAGGAGAACGTCATCATCGGTAAGCTGATTCCGGCCGGCACCGGTATGGACTGCTACACCAATGTTGAAATTGCGCCGACGGCGCCGAGCAGCTCTTTAAGCCAGGAGGCCGTAGCCGCTTTGAGCAGCTTTGAGGAAAAAACTTCCGCACAGAATGCAGAAGAGGGCTTGACAAACGAATAATGAGCGGTGTATAATGTCAAATGGTGTGTTGTGGGCATGAAATCTGAGAATTTCTGCCAGAACCGCCTTTGAAACCGCATAAAACAGACCTGTCCGCGCGATTTTTGTACGGACAGGATACTGTTTTGTATAGGCGCATGTTCTGCGGGCAATATAAACCCGCATGACATATATAGAAATTGTGTAAGGAGGTGCAATATGCCCACATTTAACCAGTTGATTCACACAGGTCGCGCAGTTTCCGAGAAGAAGGCAAAGGCGCCGGCACTGCTGAAGGGTTGGAACTCCAAGAAGAGAATTGCTATCGATCAGGATTCTCCCCAGAAGCGCGGTGTCTGCACTGCTGTTAAGACTGCTACCCCGAAGAAGCCGAACTCCGCACTTCGTAAGATTGCCAGAGTCCGTCTTTCCAACGGTATCGAAGTCTCCGCTTACATCCCGGGTGTTGGTCACAACCTGCAGGAGCATAGCGTTGTTATGATCCGTGGCGGTCGTGTTAAGGACCTTCCTGGTGTACGTTACCACATCATCCGCGGCACGCTTGACGCGCAGGGTGTTGCAAAGCGTATGCAGGCTCGTTCCAAGTACGGCGCTAAGAGACCGAAGGCCGGCGCTGCAAAGAAGTAATTTCTTTAAAGAGCCAAATTTAATCGTTACACAATGAACTTTTGACCGGAAAAGCGAAATTCGCTTTAAGGGTATTTATAATAGATAAGCTACTGATTATCGTGCGTAAATACCTTTTCTTAGCCGGCGGGAGCTTGTGCTTTCGAGTACCGATGAATTCATACTATTATGTGAAGGAGGGAAGACTATGCCAAGAAGAGGCAATGTAGCAAAACGCGATGTTTTGCCGGATCCTATGTATAATTCCAAACTGGTCACACGCCTGATTAACAACATCATGTATGATGGTAAGAAGGGCGTAGCTCAGAAGATCGTTTACGAAGCATTCGAGATCGTCGAAGAGAAGACGGGCAAGAACGCTCTGGAGGTTTTCGAGCAGGCTATGGAGAACGTAATGCCGAGCCTGGAGGTTAAGGCACGCCGTGTTGGCGGTGCGAACTATCAGGTTCCGATCGAGGTTCGTCCGGAGAGACGTCAGACCCTGGGTCTGCGCTGGATGGCGAGCTATTCCAGACTTCGTTCTGAAAAGACGATGAAGGAGAGACTGGCCGGAGAGATCCTTGACGCTCTGAACGGCGCCGGCGGCGCTGCTAAGAAGCGTGACGATACGCATAAGATGGCAGAAGCCAACAAGGCTTTCGCACATTACAGATGGTAATTTACCTGTAAACGTATTAAGGAGGATTATATGGCCCGTCAGGTACCACTTGAATTTACAAGAAATATCGGCATCATGGCGCACATCGATGCCGGTAAAACAACAACGACCGAGCGTATCCTTTATTACACAGGCGTCAACTACAAGATCGGCGAGACCCACGACGGTTCCGCTACGATGGACTGGATGGCACAGGAGCAGGAGAGAGGTATCACGATCACTTCCGCTGCTACGACGTGCTTCTGGCCGGACAGAAACGGTCACCAGAACCGTATCAACATCATCGACACCCCGGGTCACGTTGACTTCACCGTTGAAGTTGAGCGTTCCCTGCGTGTTCTCGATGGTTCCGTAACGGTTTTCTGCGCAAAGGGCGGCGTTGAGCCGCAGTCTGAGACCGTTTGGCGTCAGGCTGAGGAATACAAGGTTCCGCGTATGGCGTATGTCAACAAGATGGACATTATGGGCGCTGATTTCTACCGCGTTGTCAACATGATGCGCGAGAGACTGAAGTGCAACGCTGTACCGATCCAGCTGCCGATCGGCTCTGAAGATACCTTCAAGGGCCTCATCGACCTCGTGGAAATGAAGGCTTATGTCTACTATGATGATCTCGGCAAGGATATCCGTTGCGAAGAGATCCCGGAAGACATGAAAGAGCTCGCAGAGAAGTATCACACCGAGATGATCGAGCATGTCGCCGAGCAGGACGACGCACTCATGGAGAAGTATCTCATGGGTGAAGAGCTCACGATCGATGAGATCAAGACCTGCATCCGCAAGTCCACCATCAACAACACGATGGTTCCGGTTACCTGCGGTACTTCCTATAAGAACAAGGGTGTTCAGAAGCTTCTGGACGCGATTGTTGATTATATGCCGGCCCCGACGGATGTTCCGTCTATTAAGGGTGTAAACCCGGAAACCGAAGAAGAGGATGTTCGTCACTCTTCCGATACGGAACCGTTCTCCGCTCTTGCATTTAAGATTGCTACGGACCCGTTCGTCGGTAAGCTGTGCTTCTTCCGTGTGTACTCCGGTACGCTTACGGCTGGTTCTACCGTTTACAACTCCACAAAGGATAACACCGAGCGTATCGGCCGTATTGTTCAGATGCACGCAAACCACAGACAGGATCTGGAAATGGTTTACGCAGGCGACATCGCTGCTGCGGTCGGTCTGAAGAACACCACCACCGGTGATACCCTTTGCGACGAAAAGCACCCGATCATCCTTGAGTCCATGGAATTCCCGGAGCCGGTTATCCGTGTTGCGATTGAGCCGAAGACCAAGGCCGGTCAGGAAAAGATGGGCATTGCACTTGCAAAGCTCGCAGAAGAAGACCCGACCTTCAAGGCATATACCGATGAAGAAACCGGCCAGACCATCATCGCCGGCATGGGTGAGCTCCATTTGGAGATCATCGTTGACCGTCTGATGCGTGAGTTTAAGGTTGAGGCTAACGTCGGTAAGCCGCAGGTTGCTTACAAAGAGACGATCCGCAAGAATGCGGATTCCGATATGAAGTACGCTCGTCAGTCCGGCGGTAAGGGTCAGTACGGTCACGTTAAGATCCGTATTGAGCCGAACCCGGGTAAGGGCTACGAGTTCGTCAACGCAGTTGTCGGCGGTACGGTTCCGAAGGAATATATCCCGGCTGTTGACCAGGGTATCCAGGGCGCAATGCTCTCCGGTGTACTTGCTGGTTACAATGTTGTTGACGTGAAGGTCACGCTGTATGATGGTTCCTATCATGAAGTTGACTCCTCTGAAATGGCCTTTAAGATCGCCGGCTCCATGGCATTTAAGGATGCTATGCGCAAGGCTGATCCGGTCATCATGGAGCCGATCATGAAGGTTGTTGTTACCGTTCCGGAGGAATACCTCGGCAACGTTATCGGTGACCTCAACTCCCGTCGCGGCATCATGCAGAATCAGGAGGCTACTCCGGGCGCTATGCAGATCACCAGCGAAGTTCCGCTGTCTGAGATGTTCGGCTACGCAACGGATATGCGTTCCAAGACCCAGGGCCGTGGTCAGTACACCATGGAGCCCTCTCACTACGCTGAAGTTCCGAAGTCTGTTTCTGAAACGATCATCGCTTCCAGAAAAAAGGCTGAATAAAGCGAAATACTACTTGATTTTTTTGCGGTTTGTTGCTACAATGGTAATAAACTCAAAAGGTTATTTTACTGAATAAAAGGAGGCAATTCCAATGGCAAAGGCTAAGTTCGAAAGAAATAAGCCCCATGTAAACATCGGTACAATCGGTCACGTTGACCATGGTAAGACTACTCTTACTGCTGCTATCACGAAGGTTCTCGCTCTGAAGGGCCAGGCACAGTTCGAGGATTATTCCATGATCGATAAGGCTCCGGAAGAGAGAGAGCGTGGTATCACGATCAACACCGCTCACGTTGAGTATGAGACGGATAAGCGTCACTACGCTCACGTTGACTGCCCGGGCCATGCTGACTATGTTAAGAACATGATCACCGGTGCTGCACAGATGGACGGCGCTATCCTCGTCGTTTCCGCTGCTGACGGCCCGATGCCGCAGACCCGTGAGCACATCCTCCTCTCCCGTCAGGTTGGTGTTCCGTACATTGTTGTATTCATGAACAAGTGCGATCAGGTTGACGACGAAGAGCTCCTCGAGCTTGTTGAGATGGAGATCCGTGACCTGCTGAACGAGTATGAGTTCCCGGGCGATGACACCCCGATCATCAAGGGTTCCGCTTACCTCGCACTCACCAGCGAGTCTAAGGACGTTAACGCTCCTGAGTACAAGTGCATCCTCGACCTGATGGATGCTGTTGACGACTACATCCCGACCCCGGAACGTAAGGCTGACCAGCCGTTCCTGATGCCGGTTGAGGACGTCTTCACCATCACCGGCCGTGGCACTGTTGCTACCGGTAGAGTTGAGCGTGGCATTCTGAAGATGTCTGACGAAGTCGAAATCATCGGCCTCACCGACGAGAGAAGAAAGTCCGTTGTTACGGGCATCGAAATGTTCCGCAAGCTCCTCGACTTTGCTGAGGCTGGCGACAACATCGGCGTTCTGCTCCGTGGTATCCAGAGAACCGACATCGAGCGCGGCCAGGTTCTGTCCAAGCCGGGCACGATTCACCCGCACACCAAGTTCAAGGGCCAGGTTTACGTTCTGACCAAGGACGAAGGCGGCCGTCATACCCCGTTCTTCAACAACTATCGTCCGCAGTTCTATTTCCGTACCACCGACGTTACGGGCGTTATCTCTCTGCCGGAAGGCACCGAGATGTGCATGCCTGGCGATAACGTTGTCATGGACGTTGAGCTGATCACCCCGATCGCTATCGAAGAGGGTCTTCGCTTCGCTATCCGTGAAGGCGGCAGAACTGTTGGTTCCGGCGTTGTTACGGGTATCAACGAGTAATTTTTGCTCAAACTAAAATCTCATCATTTTCTTCGGGGCGAGGTGTGATTCCTCACCGGCGGTAAATGCCTTTGGCATAAGCCCGCGACCGCAGTTTTGCGCTGATCCGGTGTGATTCCGGAGCCGACGGTATAGTCCGGATGATAGAAGAAACGTGAATCAAAAGGATTTCGGCACCCCGCGAGTTTTCGTGGGGTGCTTTTTTGATTCTTACCCCCGTTTCTGTATTGACATAGTATAAGTTGGGAATGCGCATGGCTTATGCGGCATTCTAAAGGCGGTGCTGCGCGGATTTGTGTTTTTCCGTAAAGGGAAAATACAAGCGCGAGTAAATGTCCTTGCGCTGCCTGATATTCATACAGAAAGGTTCTGACATTTATGACCGTAAATACTGCAAAAACTTCCAATGGGAATATTCGTAAAATTGCAATGACCGGCGTACTGGCGGCGATTGCAACCGTTTTGATGTTTTTACACTTCCAGCTGCCGTTTATGCCGAGCTTTATTTCGCTCGACTTTTCCGAGCTGCCGGCACTGATCGCGGCGTTTACGCTTGGGCCGGTGAGCGGCGTTGCCGTTTGCTTTGTGAAAAACCTTGTGCTGCTTTCGCAGACCATTACCGGCGGTGTGGGTGAGCTCTCGAACTTCATTATCGGTTCTGCGTTTGTGGTGCCGGCGGGGTTGATTTACCGCCACCACCGCAATTACGGCGGCGCGATTGTGGGCTCTGTTGTCGGCGCGCTTTTGATGGCAGTGCTGGGATTCTTCTCGAATCTGTTCATCATTTACCCGATCTACACGAATGTGATGCCGATGGAGGCCATTATGGGCATGTATCAGGCAATCAATCCGTCCGTGCAGGAGTTGTGGCAGGCGCTTTTGATCTTTAACTTGCCGTTTACGTTCTGCAAGGGGCTCATCAGTGCGGTTATCACGATTCTGGTATATAAAAAGCTGGAGCCGGTCATCAACGGCAAAGTCGTATGATATGCCGGAATTTGTCGGTATAAAACCGGGATTTTCTGCGGTTTTTTCCCTTGCTATTTGCGAAAAACTGTGGTATACTCTTTTACAGTCAAAAATGAATATGCCCTTATCAAGAGTGACGGAGGGAACAGGCCCTTTGATGTCCGGCAACCTGCATTTTGCAAGGTGCTAATTCCTGCGGCATGGCAATGCCGAAAGATGAGGATTTTGAACCGCTCATCTTTTGAGCGGTTCTTTTTTTCCGAAAATTCCTTGTGGGGGCTGTGAGTGAAAAGAGTAAAGGAGCAAAACATGAATAACAAACATCTTTTTACATCTGAATCCGTGACCGAAGGCCACCCGGACAAGGTTTGCGACCAGATTTCCGATGCAATTCTCGACGATATCATGGCGAAAGACCCGACCGCGCATGTAGCTTGCGAAGTGACGGCGACGACCGGTATGGTGCACGTGATGGGCGAGATTTCCACCGAGTGCTATGTGGACATCGATGCGATTGCGCGTAAAGTCATCAAAGAGATCGGTTACGATTCTCCGGATGCGGGCTTCAACGGTGCGACCTGCGCGGTGCTGACCTCCATCGACATGCAGTCCCCGGACATTGCAATGGGCGTGAACGAATCCCTTGAGACGAAAAACGGCGCCGCTGACCAGGACGACCTCATTGGCGCGGGCGACCAGGGCATGATGTTCGGCTATGCCTGTGATGAGACCCCGGAGCTGATGCCGCTGACCATCTCTTTGGCGCATAAGCTTGCAAAGCAGCTGGCAAAAGTCCGCAAGGACGGCACGCTTGACTACCTCCGCCCGGACGGCAAGACGCAGGTGACGGCGGAATACGACGGCGACACGGTGAAGCGCATCGACACCATCGTTATTTCCACGCAGCACAGCGAGGCTGTCTCTCTGGAGCAGATTCGCAAGGATATGATCGAATATGTTGTGAAGCCGATCGTTCCGGCGGAGCTCATCGATGAGAACACGAAGTATTATGTAAACCCGACCGGCCGTTTTGTCATCGGCGGCCCGGTAGGTGACAGCGGTCTGACCGGCAGAAAGATCATCGTCGATACGTACGGCGGCGTAGGTCGTCACGGCGGCGGTGCATTCTCCGGCAAGGACCCGACGAAGGTTGACCGTTCCGCTGCATACGCGGCACGTTATGTTGCAAAGAACATTGTAGCTGCGGGCTTTGCAAAGAAGTGCGAGGTGCAGCTTGCATACGCCATCGGTGTTGCACATCCGGTTTCCGTTATGGTCGATACATTCGGCACCGGCACGGTGGAGGATTCCAAGCTTGCCGAGGCTGTGCAGAAGGTCTTTGACCTGCGCCCGAACGCGATCATCCGCAACCTTGACCTGCGCCGCCCGATTTACCGTCAGCTCGCCGCTTACGGCCACATGGGCCGTGAGGAGCTCGGCGTGCAGTGGGAGAAGACCGACAAGGTTGAGGCTCTGAAGGCTGCCGTGCTTTAATTTGCGCAAAACAGAATAAGAACCGAATGCACCTTCGCGTCATAGACTGGCGCGGAGGTGTTTTTTATGGAGCCTATCGGGATTGCTTTGGTGTGCGCGTTTACGCTGTGTATCTTTTTATTTGCTGTGCGGAGCATTTGCCTGCGCGTGACACGTTCGAAAATGCTGGAGGATGCGCTGCCGTTTACGGTGTATGCGACGATTCGCCGCGCGGACGACGCAGAGTATATTGTGCGCAGTGTTTTGGAGCGCGTGAAGTGGCTGGATTTATACGGTATGTGCCGCATTGTGTGCCTAAACCCGACAAACGACCCGGAGATCGACGCGATTATCCGCAGACTTGTGCAAAAATACCCGTTTGCGGAGATTGGGGCTTTTCAAACACGAAAGAATGTTCTATAATAGAAGCGTAGAAATTTAAGTAATGAAGGCAGTAATGTTTCAGTGAAATATTCAGCTTTGCCGAATGTGAAATAATACTTACGTATTGTGAAATTTTTCGCTTGCGCGAAAAGTGAAATAAAACAAACCCAAAAGGATTTGTTTTGATGATAAATCAAGGAGGCGCAACCGATGCCGCAGGAAAACGGGCTGCTGGAAATGGAAGGCAGCGTGGAAAATATCGTCTACCACAACGACAGCAACCAGTACACGGTGTTGGAGGTCGATTGCGGCGAAGAGCTCATCACGGTGGTGGGGACGTTCCCGTATGTGAGTGTGGGGGAGCGGCTGCACCTGTATGGCACGTGGACATCGCACGCGACGTTCGGGCAGCAGTTCCGCGCACAGGCGTTTGAGCGCTCCCGTCCAGCGGACACGGCGGCGATGCTGAAATACCTTTCGAGCGGCGCGGTGAAGGGCATCGGCGGTGCTTTGGCGGGGCGAATTATAGAAGCGTTCGGCGATGAATCCATTAAGGTGATTGAGGAAGATCCGGCGCGGCTTGCAACCGTGAAGGGCATCACGCTGAAAAAGGCGAAGGAAATCTCCGAGGAGATGCAGCGCGTGAACGGCATCCGCGATTTGATGGCATTCCTCGGCAGCTTTGGCGTGCGCCCGGAGGACACCGTGAAGGTGTGGAAGGTGTACGGGCAGGACTCTGTGGCGTGCATTCAGGAAGACCCGTACCGGCTGTGCAGCGATAAGATCGGCATTTCGTTTGCGGTGGCGGATCAGCTGGCGGAGTCGCTGGAGTATGACCGCGACAACAAGGAGCGCGTGAAGGCGGGCGTGCTGTATGTGCTGCGGCACAATTTGAATAACGGGCACACTTGCCTGCCGGCGGATAAACTGTGCGCGGCGGCCGCGAAGCTTTTGGGCGTGCCGCCGGAGAGTGCGCAGGAGGCTTTACTTGAGCTGTGCCAGACGTTTGAGGCGGTGAACGAGAATTTCAACGGGCGTGACTTCGTGTTTTTGCCGAAGCAGCACCGCAGCGAGGTGTACTGCGCCGACCGCATCCACATGATGCTGCGCTACCCGCCGGAATCCATTACGGGCATCGACCGGGAGATTGCGGAAATTGAGCGCACAGAAGGCATCGAGTACGCCGAATTGCAGAAGAATGCGATCCGTGCGGCGCTGGAAAAGGGCCTTTTGATTTTGACGGGTGGCCCGGGCACAGGCAAAACGACGACGCTGAACGCGATTATCCGCATTTTGATGGAAAAAGGCGAGACGGTATTTCTGGCGGCGCCGACGGGGCGCGCGGCGAAGCGCATGTCCGAGCTGACGGGCGTGGAGGCGAAGACCATTCACCGCATGTTACAGGTGGACTGGGACGACAACGATGACCCGGTGTTCCAGAGAAACGAGCGCAATCCGCTGGAGTGTGACGCAGTGGTCATCGATGAGCTTTCCATGGTGGACGCGTATGTGTTTGAAAGCGTTCTGCGCGCGCTGCCCATCGGCTGCCGTTTGATCTTGGTCGGCGACAGCGACCAGCTGCCGAGCGTTGGGCCGGGCAATGTCATCGGAGACCTTATTGCGTCGAAGGTATTCCCAACGGTACAGTTGAAGGAGATTTTCCGTCAGTCGATGGAGAGTCTCATTGTGATGAACGCGCACAAAATTGTGGAGGGCGAGATGCCGGAGCTTTCCGTGCGCAGCAACGATTTCTTTTTTATGCCGCGCGAGGATGCACGCTCCGTTTCGGAGACGGTGCAGTCGCTTGTGGTAACGCGCTTGCCGAAAAGCTACGGGTATTCGCCGGTGACGGACATTCAGGTATTATGCCCGGGACGCAAGGGCGAGCTTGGCACGGTGGAGCTGAATCGTAAGCTGCGCGAGCAGATTAACCCGCCCGCGAAAAACAAGCCGCAGGTGACGGTGAACGGCACGGTTTTCCGCGAGGGCGACAAGGTGATGCAGATCAAGAATGACTACAACCTGCCGTGGAGCCGCGAAGACGGCACGGTGGGCGAAGGCGTCTATAACGGCGACATGGGCATCATCATCGATGTGGACAAAGATGCCGGTTGTCTGCGTGTGGAAATCGACGACAAAGAGGTGCTGTATGATTTTGAGCACGCGGCAGCAGAACTGGAGCTCGCCTACGCCGTGACGGTACATAAGAGCCAGGGCAACGAGTTTACGGCGGTGGTGATGCCGATGTTCCCGGGTGCGCCGCAGCTGAGCTACCGAAATTTGCTGTATACGGGCATTACACGTGCGAAAAAGCTGCTGATTTTGGTTGGCAAGCGCAGTGTAGTCGCCGATATGGTGGCGAACGATAAAAAGACGCGGCGGTTTTCCGGCTTGCAGCACTTTTTGCTCGAAAAGCCGGAGGAAGACGGGCCGGAGCAGAATGAGGAAGCGGAAGCATGAGCGTTTTAGAGAAGATTCTCACGTTCTTTTACCCGAAGCGATGTCTTTTGTGCGGGCGTGCGGGAGCGGTGAACGAGGACGAGTTGTGCGCGGATTGCGCGAAGCTGCAGCCGGATATTCGCGTGCGGTTTTTCGCGTTGCATGCAGGAAGACGGGATTACACACTGGAATGCCGTGCGCCGCAGCGGTACAGGGAGCCGTTTCGGTCATCCTTGTGGCGGTTCAAGTTCAAAAACGGGACGAACCTTGCAAAACCGCTTGCAAAGTTAATGCTGCCGGCGATCGATAAAAACCGGGTTTGGGACTGTATTGTGCCGGTGCCCATCAGCCGGGAGAGGCTGAAACAGCGCGGGTACGATCAATCGGTGCTGCTTGCAAAAGAGGTATCGAAGCTGACGGGTATTCCGTGCCGCACGGATATTTTGGAGAAGACGAAGCACAACCGCACGCAGCACAATTTGAGCGCCAAGGAACGTGAAGCGAATGTGCGTGGGGCGTACCGCGCAGAGGGTGCGGCGCGGCTGCGCATTCTGCTTTTGGACGATATCGTGACGACCGGCGCGACGGCCGTGGAATGCGCAAAGGTATTGTACCGAAACGGGGCGGACTATGTGGGCTGTGTTTCGTGCGCGACGGTCGATTAGACCTTGCAAAACGGGAAAAAGTCATGTAAAATAAAGGACAGTATAACGCGAGAGGATGGTACCATGGCCGGTACGGATATTGCGATCGATTTGGGTTCGGCAAATTTCAGATTATATGTAGACGGCAAGGGCGTTGTGGTGGATGAGCCGAACGTCATCGCCGTAGATGAAGACTCTAACCGTGTGGTGGCCGTGGGCCGCCGCGCGTATAAAATGCTTGGCAGAACGAGCGATCGCGTGCGCGTGGTCAAGCCCGTGACGGGCGGTGTGATTTCCGATTTGACGCTGATGGACGCGACGCTGCAGCACTACCTGAAAAAGGTGACGAACAGCCGCGTTTTCATGCCGCGCGCCGTTGTGGCGGTACCGAGCGGTATTACGGAAGTGGAGCGCCGTGCGGTGGTAGACGCTGTGGCGGCGAACGGCATTCGCAAGGTGTGCTTGATCGAAACGCCGGTGGCGGCGGCGATTGGTGCGGGGCTGGATATTTCCCGTCCGCACGGCAGCATGGTTGTCACGCTCGGCGAGGGTGTGAGCGACATCGGCGTGCTTTCGATGAATCGCCTTTCCGTAAGCGGCAGCATTGCCGTGGGCGGCGCGGTGTTCAACGAGGATATTATCAAATACGCGCGCAGAAAGTTTGACCTGATTATCGGCGAGCAGACGGCAGAGGCGGCAAAGTGCGCCGTGGGCTGCGCGTTCCCGCTGAAGGACATTGAAAAATACGAGCTGCGCGGCAGAGACGAACGCAACGGCCTGCCTGCAAAGGTGGAAGTGACCTCTGACGAGATTGGCGAAGCCATGCTGGAATCCGTTGTGAAGGTTGTGCACAAAATTCAGAGTGTGCTGGAGGAGACGCCGCCGGAGCTGACGGCAGACATCGGCAACGCGGGTATTGTGCTGACAGGCGGCGGTGCGAAGCTGCGTGGGTTGGACACGCTTATCTCGAAGCAGACGAAAATGCGCGTGCGCATTGCGGAAGAGCCGGAGGACTGCGTGATTCTCGGCGCAGGACGCGCAGTGCAGTGGATAGACAGCGTGAAGATGGACGCGGGCAAGGAAAACAGCAATGTGCCGCTGACCGCGTATTATTAAGGAGCGGCGTATGGAAAAACGGGTGCCGAAAGGCCGCAAAATGTGGACGGTGCAGATCGACGAAAACGGCGGTGTGCATATTCCGAAAGAGGCCTTGGCGCTTATCGGGCTGAAGGCCGGGGAAAGCGCCGTGCTGACGGGAGACAAACGCCGCGGGTTGGTGCTTGTGGCCGAAAGCCGCGCGGAATCGGTGCAGGAAGCCTTTTTGAAAAACGAAGAATAAGCTTGGCGCAGAGGAATTCTCTGCGCTTATTTTTTACGGAAATTTGCGTGCCGGTCTTGCGTGCGGCGGGCTGCGGCGCTGCCGTCTCGGGGGAAAGTGAAGCTGCGCAAGAAGAGCGGGGCATTGGGGATATAGGTAAAAGCAGAATAAATGAAGACAAAGCCGGGTTATGGAGCGCGACTTTCGTTCTGCGAAAAACGGTGGGGTGAAAGCTTCCGAATAAAAAATCAAAATAGGGGTTGACAAATGTATACGAGTTTAGTATACTATGAGCAAGTTAGTTAATACTAACTTTAAGGATAACACATAGCGGTGAGAATCCGCTTTATTTAAAGCAAAAGAGTTAGCGTAAGCTAACTTAAATCAAATGCAAAGCCCAGTTTTGCGGGCGGCCTGTGAAACGCTTTTGCAGGCAGAAAGGATAGAATATGAGCGTAGTGATCGTTGGCGGCAATGAACGCATGGTATGTCAGTACATGGACATCTGCAAAAACCATGGCTGCAAAGCAAAGGTGTATGTGAAGGAGAACGGCTCCTTGAAAAAGAAGCTCGGCACGCCGGACTACCTTTTGCTTTTCACCAGCACGGTCTCGCACAAAATGATGCTGAGCGCTTCCAAGGAAGCGAAAAGAAATAACATTCCGATCGCGTATGTGCCGAGCAGCAGTGCCTCGGCGCTGCACAGTGTACTGGCAGATTGCTGTGCGGCTGTGCGCGGAGAGTGTGCTTTCAATGCTTGAGAAATACTTGATCGAGCATTGTGCGCCGACGCTGGCGTCGCTTAAAACGGCGAGTTTATTTTCCTACCACGCGGCGCAGGACCCGGAGGACGACGTAAAGCATTTGAATCGCATATTCCGCGATAAAGGCGTGGAGTTGCTGATCTTAAAGCGCGAAGAAAATGCGATGCTCATTTATGTGTGCCGCCGCACGCAGCTTGCAAAAGACCTGGAGCGCCCCGGCGCAAAAGAGCTTTTGGAGCGCTACGGCTACACCGACACGAGCGTGGACGGCGCGATAGAGCGGCTGCGCATGCGGCTTGCAAGCGGAGACGGGTTCCCGCATGAGATTGGGCTTTTCCTCGGCTACCCGGTGGAGGACGTGCTTGGGTTCATTGAAAACGCCGGGCAAAACTGCAAGTGCTGCGGGTGTTGGAAGGTGTACTGCAACGAATGCGAAGCAGTGCGCACATTTGCGCGGTATAAGAAGTGCCGGGACATCTACAAGCGTTTGTGGCAGGAAGGCAGAAGTGTTTTGCAGCTTACCGTAGCTGCCTGACATATAAAGAAATTTTTGAAAAGAGGTTACAAAAAATGCGTAAAACAGCAGTTGTTTATTGGAGTGGTACAGGCAACACCCAGATGATGGCGGAAAAGGTTGCAGAAGGCGTTCGCGCAGCGGGCGCAGAAGCAGATGTATATAACTGCACAGAGTTCTCCGCAGACTTGATGGATAACTATGAGGCTGTGGCGTTCGGCTGCCCGTCCATGGGCTCCGAGCAGCTGGAAGACACAGAGTTTGAGCCGGTGTTTACCGAGTGCGAAGCAAAGCTTTCCGGCAAGGTGATCGGGCTGTTCGGCTCTTACGGCTGGGGCGACGGCGAATGGATGCGCAACTGGGAAGAGACCTGCCTTGGTGACGGCGCGGTCTTCGCAGGCGAGAGCGTCATCTGCAACGAAGCACCGGACGACGAAGCAGACGCAGCGTGCATTGCGCTTGGCAAAAAGCTCGCAGGTGAATAAATTCACCCGGGAATAATTTATAGAGTATAACGTGTAATACCACACATTTGCGCATAACAGGATAGAAAAAACCGACGGCATGAGGGAACTTGTGCCGTCGGTTTTCTTATACAAAAGGAGCCGCTCTCGGAAATGGGAGCGACTCCTTTGCTGTTTATGATTACATGGACGTCGGAACGGTGATGTTGAACATGGTGAGGACGTTGCGAATGACCGTTGCAGTGGCGCGGCAGAGGGTGAGACGCGCCTGCATGAGGCTTTCTTCCTCGCCCTTTACACGGCAGGCATTGTAGAACTTGTGGAACTTTGTTGCAAGCTCGATAACATAGCGCGTGATGCGTACCGGGTCGTAGTCCTTTGCGGCGCCGATGATCTCATCGGTGTAAGACGCGATGTGCTGGATGAGCTCAAGCTCCTCCGGCGCGGTGAGCAGTGCGAGCTCCTCTGCGGTGCAGTCGCGCGGGGTGACGCCCTCGGCTTCCAGTGCGCGCAGGATGCTGCAAATACGCGCGTGGGCGTACTGGACGTAGTACACGGGGTTCTGTGAATCCTGCTGCACGGCGAGGTCGAGGTCGAAGTCGAGCAGGGAGTTCGCTTCACGCATGTTAAAGAGGAATCTTGCGGAATCGACCGGGACTTCATCGAGCAGGTCACCAAGCTGGATGGCCTTACCGGTACGCTTGCTCATGCGCACGGGCTGGCCGTCACGCATCAAACGGACGAACTGCATGAGGATGATGTCGAGCTTATCGGCGCTCTGGCCGATGGCGTCCATCGCGCCCTTCATGCGGGCGACGTGGCCATGGTGGTCGCTGCCCCAGATGTCGATGAGCAGGTCGAAGCCGCGGTCGAACTTATTCTTGTGGTAGGCGATGTCTGCCGTAAAGTAGGTCGGGTTGCCGTTGGCGCGGACGAGCACTTCGTCCTTTTCGCCGCCGAACTCGGTTGCCTTGTACCAGACAGCGCCGTCTTTTTCGTAAGTGAGGCCGCGGTCGCGCAGGTAATTAACGACAGCCATGACTTCGCCGTCCTTGTGCAGGTCGCTTTCGAGGAACCAGCGGTCGTAATGGACGCGGTATTTTTCCATATCGGACTTCATTTTCGCGATGTTCTTCGGCAGGCCGAAGCCGACGAGTGCCTTGCGGCGCTCTTCTTCGGTGACGTGCATCAGTTCATCGCCGTGCTCTTTGGCGTACTCTTTGGCGAGGTCAAGAATGTCTTCGCCGTGGTAGCTGTCCTCCGGGAGCTCCGGCGGATTTTCCGCGAAGAGCTGCTGGTAGCGAATGGAGAGGGAGAGACCGAATTTATCGAGCTGATTGCCGGCGTCATTGACGTAAAACTCACGCCAAACGTCGTAGCCTGCGGCATCCAGAACGGAGGCGAGGCAATCGCCGAGCGCGCCGCCGCGGGCGTTGCCCATGTGCATGGGACCCGTGGGGTTGGCGGAAACGAACTCGACCATGACCTTGCGGTGGTTGCCGTAGTCGCTTCTGCCGTATGCGCTGTCTTTTGTGAGCACTTCGGTCAGCACATCGCTGTAAAACGCGGAGCTGAGGAAGAAGTTCATGAAGCCGGGGCCGGCGGTCTCGGCCTTAACGAAGTAGGTGCCGTTGAGGTCGAGATTTTCCATGATAGCCGCGGCGATTTTCGGGGGCGCCATGCGGAATGCACGCGCGGAAGCCATGGCGGCGTTCGTTGCGAAATCACCGTGAGAGCGGTCTGCCGGGCGTTCTACGGTGAAAGCGGGCAGCTCTGCTTCGGGCAGCATGCCCGCAGCCATCGCTTTTTTCATTGCCGCTTCAATGACGGCAGAAACCTGTTCTTTTGCAATGCTTACTGCTTTAGACATAGGGGATGTTCCTTTCGGTTTATTTATTGAATAGATCACGCTTGCGCAGGCGAACGCAGATTTCGTTGCTGGAGGAAAGCTGGGTATCGATGTCGAGCGTATAGCGGATGCACAGCTCACCGCCCGCAGCGGAAAGGTCATGCTTTAACGTCTGTGTATATACGCCGAGGGAGAGCACGCCTGCGCCGGTATCATAAAGGCATTTGTGGCGCTTGCCTTTTTCCAGCACCAGACGGGTGGGCGTGCCGGGGGTCAGCATGGTGACGGTATTCTCATTTTCGATTTTGAGCACTTTGAGCTGACCGTTATACGGCGCTTCATCGGCATATTCCGTGTAGGAGATATACTTTGCGCCGCCGCGCTCGGTGTAATCGCCGAGCGTATCCACCTGAATTTCATCGGTCTGTGCGTCAATCGTTTGGCGACCGATGATGGTGATTTCGTAATCTTCGCGCATAATCACTCAGTACCTTTCAATATCTATACATTCCACGCAGCTTTCAACGCTTTGCCCGAGGAAGAGCTCGGCGACTTTATAAAAGCTTTCGGTGTCGTCGCTGACAAAATACTGCTGTGTGCCGTCGGTTTTGCCGTCGCACAGCAGACCGTTTTCCTCCAGCACGGTGCGGCAGCTTTTGGCGGCTTCGCGACCGGAACTGATGAGCGTGACGTTTTCGCCCATGACGCGGCGGATGGTCTCGCTGATGATGGGGTAATGCGTGCAGCCCAGAATGAGTGTATCTACGCCGGCTTCACGGATGGGCGTTAAGTAGCGCTCGGCCGTCAGGCGCGGAATAGGGTCATCCGGCGAGACGAACGCGTTTTCTACGAGCGGCACGAATAAGGGGCACGCCTGCTCGAACACTTCGGTTTTCGGCGCGAGACGCTCGATCTCCTTGCGGTAGGAGCCGGAAGCGATGGTGGCGGCAGTGCCGATAATGCCGATCTTGCCGTTTTTCGTTTGCTCCACCGCGGCGCGCGCCGTGGGGCGCAGCACATCAAAATAGGGGACGGGCAGCGCATCGCCGATGTCACGGGCAACAGAGCTGACCGTACCACAAGCGGCCAACACGGCTTTTACGTCGTGTCGGATGAGAAAATTCATATCTTGCTTTGCATATTTGCGGATGATCTCGCGCCCGCGCGAGCCGTAGGGCACGCGGCCGGTATCGCCGAAGTAGAGGATACTCTCGTTCGGCAGGGTGCGAATCAGCTCCCGCATGGCGGTGAGGCCGCCGAGGCCGGAATCAAATACGCCGATGGGTCTGTTATCCATAAATTGCGCCTCGCGTTAGTCTGCACGCGTGAAAGCGCAGTCGATGAGCTTTTCAAGCAGCTCGCTGTACGGGGTACCGGCGTTTTCCCAGAGCTTCGGGTACATGCTGATGGACGTGAAGCCCGGCAGCGTGTTGATCTCGTTTAAAATGACCTTGTGCTCCTTTTCGGTGACGAAGAAATCCACGCGGGAAAGGCCGTCGCAGCCGAGCAGGTTGTAGGCACGAACAGCCGTCTTGCGCACTTCCTCCGCAACGTCTTCGGGCAGACGCGCCGGGATGAAGAGCTGTGCGACGCCGTTCTTATATTTGTCGTCATAATCGTAGAATTCTGCACCCGCACCGATCTCGCCGACCGGGGAAGCGACGCTTTTGCCGCGGTTGCCGAGCACGGCGCACTCGACCTCCTGCCCGACGATGCCTTCTTCAACGACGACCTTCGTATCGTTTTCGGCGGCAAGGCGGATGGCGGCGTCGAGCTTTTCGGGAGCCGTTACCTTGCTGACACCGACGGAGGAGCCTGCATTTGCCGGCTTTACAAACACCGGAAAATTGAGGCGTGCGGCGATTTTGTTGCGGATCTTCTCGCCGTCTGCGAAATAGCGGTCGGCGTAGAACCACAGGTAGTGCGCCTGCTCGATGTTCGCGGCGGAAAGCAGCGTGTGGGTGACGGCTTTATCCATGCACACAGCGGAAGCCAGTGTGCCGCAGCCGACATACGGGATGCCGCTGAGCTTAAAGAGACCCTGAATGGTGCCGTCTTCGCCGTTTTTGCCGTGCAGCACGGGGAAGAGGACATCGACCTTCAAAACGGTACAGTTGCCGTCTGCGTTCAGAACGACAAGGCCGTTCGTCGCTTTATCGGGAGAGATGAACGCAGGGCGCGCGGTTTCGCTGTTCATCCACGTGTTGTTTTCAATGTTTTCCACAGCACCCGAATAGAGTAGCCAGCGACCGTCCTTTGTGATGCCGAGGGTGAGAATGTCAAATTTCTCTGTATCGAGATTTCGGATGATCGAAGCGGAGGACATCAGCGAAACTTCATATTCCGAAGACGCGCCGCCGAAGATCACGCAAACTGTTTTTTTCATGATAAAGGGCTCCTTCCCGCGCAGAAAATCACTGCGCAAACACTTTTTTGAGTGTTCAAAAAGAATTTTCAAAAGAATAAAAGAACAATATACCAGTAGTTTTACTCTTTTGCCGTATAAAATATGCGAATACACGAAACGGATCGCGCACACGCGTCGCCGCTCGGGCGATATCGGTTTAGTATACCATATCTTCCGTGTTTTTTCAAGCGCTGTGCGGGTTTTCGGGGCAGGATATAAAAGGAAAGCAGCCCACGGCGCTGCAAACACAGAGCCGTGGACTGCGAAACGGTAAAATTATTCTGTTTTAGAAAAGCGAGTTAGTCCCACATTTTGAGGTATTCGCCGGTGTTGCCTTCAAGGCGAGCCTGCTCGAGCGTGACTTCGATGCTCGGTGCGCCGAGGGTGATGCGTCTGTTCTTATCATTATAGCACCAATGCACGGCGTTCTGGATGATGCGGCGGACGTACGGATTGTAGAAGGAGCCGTTCGTCTCGTGGCCCGGCTGGAAATAGAAGATCTTGCCGTAGCCGCGGGTGAAGGTGCAGCCGCTGCGGAAGACTTCGCCGATGTGGCTTTTGCATAAAACCCGGCTTTGCGGGCAGGCTAAAGAAGTCGCCAAAGTGCGGCACGAACTTAGAAATTCAAAAGGAAAGGATCTGGACCGATATGAACAAGCTGAAATGTAGCGTGACGACCTGCCGACACAACGCAAACAACCTGTGCGAGCTGCGCAAAATTCAGGTGGACGGCCCCGCCGCGCTGGAAAGCCGCGAGACCTGCTGCGGCTCTTATGCAGAGCGCACGTCTTCCTCCGAAAACTCCTGTGGATGCTCGTCTTCACCGAGCGCCACAGCTGATGTGCATTGCAGCGCCGAGCACTGCACGTATAACGATAACCGCAAGTGCAGCGCGGACTGCGTCTGTGTGGGTTGCTGTTGCGCAGACCCGGAGGTCGTCAGCGAGACGGAATGCTGCACGTTTGAGCGCAGAGCGTAACCGTTTCTAAATCTTCACATGTTTCCCTTAGGGCGGTGCGGCTTTGGCTGTGCCGCCCTTTTCTGTTGCTTTTTACCATGTTTTTCGATATACTGTTTTTATAAACCGGCAGAGAGGGGGAGCACGGTGATCGACACGGAACGTTTTTTACAGGCGCGAAAAGAGGCGCTGGGGCGCGTTGGCGGCGCAGGCGGTATCGGTACGCTTTCGGAAAAAGCTTTGCACGCGGCGCTGAAAAGCTACTACGAACCCGATTTTGAGAGCCGCGAAGTGAAGGTGGGCGGCTTTGTGGCGGATATTGTCGGCGAAAACGGAATCATCGAAATTCAAACGCGCGGGTTTGACCGGCTGAGCCGCAAACTCGACGTGTTTTTGGAAGCGGCGCGCGTAACGGTGGTATACCCTGTGGTGCCAAAGCGCGGGCTGTGCTGGGTGGACCCCGAAACAGGCGAGATCTTCGAAAAGCGAAAATCACCGAAAAAAGGCGCAGCGTATGATGTTTTTCCGGAGCTGTATAAGATCAAAAATCAGCTTATGCACCCGAATTTCCGGCTGTGCATCCCGCTTTTGGAGGTGACGGACTACAAGTATCTCGACGGTTACGGTAAGCAAAAGAAGCTGCGCGCGACGCGCGGGGAGCGTATCCCGGAAGCACTGCTCGGCGAAGTGATCTGCGAGAGCCGTTGGGATTATTTGAATTTGCTGCCCGAAGACCTGCCGGAGCCGTTTACGACGAAAACGCTTGCAAAAGCGATGCGACGCGCGCAGACGCAAGCGCAGTGTGCAGCGAATGTGCTGTATTCCATGGGTGTTTTGGAGCGTGTGGGTAAGGAGAAAAACGCATATTTGTACGTGAAAAAACAGGAAGAATAAAAGCATATCGCTTGCGGCTTTTGAAGCTCGGAGCGATACGCTTTTTGGTGGGGGTTGTTTTTCTGAAGGCGGCGTTTTTGCCGCCTTGGGCGTTGTCCTAAGAACCCGCAAGTTTTCTCGAAGAAAACTTGACGAAAGACTCTTAGCCATGGTTACCGGAAGCTTAGGCGTTTAATTTACGGAAGTTCATTTTCAGCGTTCTTGTACTGCGCAGGTGAGGAACGTTGGCGTCGGGGCGATGCATGTATACGCTTTGTATCAGGCCGAAGCCGAGGTACAGACATACGGCACTGCTGCCGCCGGCAGAGAAGAACGGCAATGTGACGCCCATGACGGGCAGAAGCGCCAGGCACATGCCGATATTTGAGACGGACTGTAAAGCGATGAGCCCGAAAAAGCCGAAGCACATGCAGCGCCCGAGGTCGTCCCTCGCCTTTGACGCGATATACAGCACGCGCAGGAGATACACTAACAATAATACGATGATGGCGGTGCAGCCGATGAAGCCGAGCTCCTCACCGGCAACGGAGAAGATAAAATCACTGTGCTGGAACGTGACGAGGTTTGTTTCGACACGCGGACCGTTAAACAGCCCTTTGCCGGTCAGCTGGCCGCTGCCGATGGAGATACGTCCCTGCACCTGCTGGTAGCCTTCATTGAGCTGAATAGATGGGTCGTCCAGATTATAGACAGATGTGAAGCGCTTGATCTGGTATTCGCTGAGAACAAATTTCCACAGCACGGGCACGGACACGGCGACAAGCGCGCCGAGCAAAATGAAATAGCGCAGCTGCACACCGCCGCCGAGGCTCATGCACAGGAACATGAAGAAAAAAACGATCGCGGCGCCGTCATCACCCTGAACATGGCAGAGCAGAACGGGCACCGCCGCGTGGAGCGCGAGCAGAACGACGTGCAGAGGGTGATTGATTTTATTTTGCACGCGCAAAACGGAGATGTGCTTTGCATACGTCAGCATAAAGCAGATTTTCACAAGCTCGCTCGTCTGGAACGTGCGGCCCGCAAGGCTGATCCACGCGCGCGCGTTGACGCCCTCGCTGCCCTGCACGCTGATGCCGAAAAACATGGTGTAGAGCATGATAAAAACGGAAAAACCCGCGATGAGATACCAGAACGACGCAATGCTTTCGTAATCGATGAAGGAGAGTACAAGCGCCGCGAGAAGGCCCGCAACGGTCACGACGAGCTGCGTTTTGAAATAATCCGTGTTCATCGCGCGGGAAACGCTTTTCAGAAGAATAAGGCTGAACGTGGATATTGTGAGCATCAAAAGCCAAAGAAGCTTGTCCGTACGGCGGAAAAAGGACGAAACAGCAAGGAAAATGCGGCTGTCTTTCGTAAGATCACCTGCTTTCAAAAAAATCAGAAGAAGCCAAAGTAAAACAAAGCGTAAAAGTCTTTGTAAGATGTTAGGAATAAAAAGCAAAATTTCAACAAAATTTCTATTTTAGTATATCACACAGAAAAGGAAGGGGCAATATCCAGATTTTTTCCGTTAAAAAAGCGCGTTCCTCTTTACGGAAACGCCTTTTTGCGCTATAATCTATAAGGCATAACGATGTCCGCATGCTGCGGCGTGCGGCAAAACGGAAAAGAACGGAAATGAAAGGTTGGTTGCAATGCTTACCGATATTGAAATTGCGCAACAGACAAAATTAAGACCGATTGCGGAGATCGCGGAAGAACTGCATGTATGTCCCGAAGAGCTGGAGCCCTACGGACGCTTTAAAGCAAAGCTGAATGATGACCTGTTCAAAAGACTTGAAAACGAGCCGGACGGCAAGTTGATCCTTGTTACGGCCATCAACCCGACGCCGGCGGGCGAGGGCAAGACCACCACAACGGCTGGCCTCGGTCAGGCTATGGCGAAGATCGGCAAAAAGGCCGTCATCGCGCTGCGTGAACCGTCTCTGGGTCCGGTGTTCGGCATTAAGGGCGGCGCTGCGGGCGGCGGCTACGCACAGGTGTTGCCGATGGAGGACATCAACCTGCACTTCACGGGTGATATGCACGCCATCACTTCGGCAAATAACCTGCTGTGCGCCATGCTCGATAACCACATGCAGCAGGGCAACGTGCTGGGCATCGACCAGCGCCGTGTGCTCATCAAGCGCTGCGTCGATATGAACGACCGCGCGCTGCGCAGCATTGTCATCGGCCTTGGCAGTAAGGTGAACGGCATCCCGCGCGAGGACGGCTTTATCATCACCGTCGCAAGCGAGGTCATGGCGATTTTGTGTCTTGCAAAGGATTTGAAAGACCTGAAAGAGCGCCTTGGCAAAATCCTCATTGCATATACGTATGACGGAAAGCCGGTCTATGCGAAGGACATCAAGGCGGATGGCGCTATGACGGCTTTGCTCAAAGATGCCATCAACCCGAACCTTGTGCAGACGATTGAAGGCACACCGGCCATCATGCACGGCGGTCCGTTTGCAAACATTGCGCACGGCTGCAACTCCGTGCGCGCAACGCGCTTGGCGTTGAAGCTCGGCGATTACTGCATTACGGAAGCAGGCTTCGGCTCCGACCTCGGTGCGGAGAAGTTCCTCGACATCAAGTGCCGTTTGGCGGGCCTCAAGCCGAACTGCATCGTCGTTGTCGCGACGGTTCGTGCGCTGAAATACAATGGCGGCGTGCCGAAGGCAGAGCTTGCAAAGGAGAATGTTCCGGCGCTCGAAAAGGGCATTGAGAACCTGCGCGCACACGTGGAGAACATGCACAAATATAACGTGCCGGTCGTCGTTGCCATTAACCGCTTCGGCACCGATACGGATGCGGAGCTGAAGGTCATCGACGATTGCTGCAAGTCCCTCGGTGTAGAGTATGCACTCTCCGAAGTGTTCGCAAAGGGCGGCGAAGGCGGCGTGGAGCTTGCAAAGACCGTCTGCAAGGTCATCGACGAGAATCCTGAAAGCCACTTTGCGCCGATCTATGACCTTGATCTCACAGTGGAGGAGAAGATCCGTACGATTGCGCAGAAAATCTACGGCGCGGATGACGTGACGTTCACGAATCAGGCGATGAAGTCCCTGAAGGACATCAAGGCGCTCGGCGGTGACGCGCTGCCGGTGTGCATCGCAAAGACGCAGTATTCGCTTTCTGACGACCCGACGCTGCTCGGCCGTCCGACCGGCTTCAACATTACGATCCGTGACTTGCGCCTCTCGAACGGCGCGGGCTTCGTGGTTGCGTATGCGGGTGATGTCATGACGATGCCCGGTCTGCCGAAGGTGCCGTCTGCCGAAAAGATCGACGTCGACGGTAACGGCGTGATCCACGGCCTGTTCTGATGCAACGGTTTGTTTCTCACTCGGTGCAGGACACCGAAAAAATCGCGGCGAAGCTGGCGGAAAAGCTCAAGGGCGGCGAGGTCATCGCGTTCACGGGACCGATGGGCATGGGCAAGACGGCGTTTACGCGCGGACTTGTACTGGCGCTTGGCGGCGGGGACGTGGTCTCCAGTCCGACGTTTGCGCTTGTGAACGAATACGATGCGCGGCTGACGGTGCAGCACTTTGACATGTACCGCGTTTCCGGTTGGGACGATCTCTACTCCACGGGCTTTTTCGATTACCTCGATACGGACAACGTGCTCGTCATTGAGTGGAGCGAAAACATCGACGGCGCTTTGCCGGAAAACACGATTTATGTCCACATGGAAAAGGGCGAGACGGAGACGGAGCGCATCGTTACCATTGAGGGCATAGACCTGTGATAAGTTTCTGATAGAAAGGACGGCTTTTGCGCGGCAAAAAATCGCGCGAAAGCGACAAATATGCTGATTTTAGCACTCGATTCCTCTGCGGCGCCGGCCTCGGCCGCGCTTTTGGAGGACGGAAAAATACTCTCTGAATTTTATATCAACACAAAGCAGACGCACAGCCAGACGCTGATGCCGATGGTGGAATCTGTTTTGAAGCTCACGAATAAAACGCTTGACGATGTGACCTGCATGGCGGTCTCCGCCGGGCCGGGTTCGTTCACGGGGGTGCGCATCGGCGTCTCCTGCGTGAAGGGACTTTCCATGACGCGGAACATCTCGTGCGCGGGCGTTTCCACGCTGCGCGCTATGGCGGAGAACGCACGGCAGCTGACGGGTATCGTCTGTGCTGTGATGGACGCACGCTGCGGGCAGGTGTATAATGCGCTGTTCCGTGCGGAGGACGGTAAGCTCACACGTCTTTGTGATGACCGCGCACTGCCCATTGCGGAGCTTTTGGAAGAATGCAAAACGTTTACGGAGAAGATTTATCTTGTCGGCGATGGCGCGGAGCTTTGCTATAAGACGTTTGCGGCTATCCGTGCAGAGCTTTTGCTGCCGCAGCTTCGTTTTCAGCGTGCCTCCGGCGTTGCCATGGCGGCGCAGGAGATGGTTGAAAACGGACAGACGGTCACGCCGGACGCTTTGATGCCAATCTACCTGCGTCTGCCGCAGGCGGAGCGTGAACTGAAAGCCAAAAACGCACAGAAAAACAATAAGTAATCCATATACGAAGGAGAATAAAGCATGAAGATCGCAGTTGGTTCGGATCACGGCGGATTCGCTCTGAAAGAAGCCGTCAAGAAGCATTTGGAAGCGAAGGGCATCGAAGTCGAAGATTTCGGCTGCTATTCCACGGAGAGCGTGGACTATGCGGTGTACGGCGCAAAGGTCGCGCACTGCGTGGCAGACGGCAAGGCTGATTACGGCGTACTTGTTTGCTCCACGGGTATCGGTATTTCCATGGCCGCAAACAAGGTGAAGGGCATCCGCGCGGCACTGTGCAGCGATGCCCACGCAGCGGAAATGACCCGCCGCCACAACAATGCAAACATTCTGTGTCTCGGCGGCCTTGTCACCGAGGAGAAGACCGCGCTGGAGATCGTGGACACGTTCCTCAAGTTTGACTTTGAGGGCGGCCGCCACCAGCGCCGTATCGACCAGATCGCAGATATTGAAAACGGACGCCTGTAAGGCAGAAATCGGAGAAATCAATATGGAAAACAACGAACAGATTTTTATCATGAACCACCCGCTCATTCAGCACAAGCTCTCTTTCCTGCGCGATAAGAACACCGGCACAAAGGAATTTCGCGAGCTTGTCAGCGAGATTGCAACGCTGATGTGCTACGAAGCTACCCGTGACCTGCCGCTGATGGACGTGCAGACGGAGACCCCGATGTGCACCGCAACGACGAAGGTCATCGCCGGCAGAAAGCTGGCATTCGTGCCGATTCTGCGCGCCGGTCTCGGCATGGTAGACGGCATGCTGCAGCTCGTTCCGAGCGCAAAGGTCGGCCATATCGGTCTTTACCGTGACCACGATACCTTGCAGCCGGTCGAATACTACAACAAGCTGCCGTCCGACATTGAAGAGCGTGATGTCATCGTGCTCGACCCGATGCTCGCGACCGGCGGTTCCGCAATGGACGCGATCACCATTGTAAAGCGCAGCCGCCCGCGCAGTATCAAGTTCCTGTGCATCATTGCAGCGCCGGAGGGCCTTAAGGCACTGAGCGAAGCGCACCCGGACGTTCATATTTACTGTGCAGCCGTTGATGAGAAGCTCAACGAACACGGTTACATTCTGCCGGGTCTCGGCGACGCAGGCGACCGTATCTTCGGCACGATGTAAGTTTCGAAAAAGTGAATTTTATAAGAAAACACTCATGGCGTGAATAATGAAGAAGGAGCCGTACCCGAAAGCGGGCGCGGCTCCTTCGATTTTTATGTTTTGCGTTTTGCGGGGGGATTACAGCAGACGCGTGTCGTTGATGATAAGCTCGAACGTGAGCCCCAAAAGATCGGCGGCTTTTCTGCATAGCACCATACGGTCGAGGAAAATCTCGAAATACTCCATGACGGGGCAGATGTCCGTATCAATCGTGATATTGAAAAGGCAAAGCTTCTGCTCTTTGTCAATTTTCAGCGAGGCGTTCACGACGGCGTAATTCACGCGGTCGTGAATATCCGTTGCGATAATCGCGTTTTTGCGCACGCGGGAACGACGTACGTCGCTTTTATCGGAGAGGATCAGCGCGGCAGAGACGGCGTTTACCGGGAAAGCGGTTTTCTCATCGTGGTGACCGATAGCCGAGCAGATGATAGCGATTTCTTCCGGCGGCATGTTCATGCGCGTTAAAAGCGTGAACGCCATAATGGCGCCGCTGTGCGCGTGGTCGACGCGGTTTACCGTGTTGCCGATATCGTGCAGATAACCGGCGATGGCGGCAAGCTCGCAGGTGCGCTTATCGTAATCAAGCGCTTCCAGAATGTTCCGCGCGTAGTTGCTGCATCGCTTGGCGTGCGGGCGGCCGTGCTCCGTGAAGCCCAGTGCGCCAAGGCAGCTGTTGCCCGCCTCCACGTAGACCTTCACTTCGGGATTTTTAAAAATGTCCTCCGGCATGATATGTGCATATTCCATAACGGTGCGCTCCTGAATTCAAAATCAGTCCGCTGTAAACATGCGGTACATGGCTTCAAGGCAGATTTGTGCGTGCAGCTTGAACTGCTCCACGTTGATGCACTCGTTTGCCTGGTGCGCGTTCGATTCCTCTTCGTCGAACGATGCGCCGAACGCAACGCCTGCGCCGCCCATCTGGCGGGCATACGTGCCGCCGCCCATGGAGAAGACGTCGCACTTTTTGCCGGTGACGTCCTCATAAGCGCCGGAAAGCAGGCTGACGAGCGGGCCGTCCTTCGGCAGGTACAGCGGCGGCTCATCGGAAATGAGCGTGTAGGTGAGGCCTGTGCCCTCCACGGACTTTGCAAGGGTCTTGTCAATCTCTGCGCCGGACTTTGTTGCCGGGTAGCGAATGTCGATATCGAAGCGGCCCTCGCCGTTTTCGATGTTCACAAGGCCGAGGTTGAAGGTCAGCGCACCGCTCGGCTCATCGGACATCTTAACGCCGATGTTGGAGCCGTCATATGCAAGGCCGACTTTCTCATCCATGAACGTGAGGAATTCACCGCAGTCTGTGCCGAAAACGTTCACGAGCAGGTGTGCAAGGTGTGCGGCGGCGTTGATGCCGATCTCCGGGGTGGAGGCGTGCGCGGCCTTGCCGGTTGCGACGATGTGTGCGCCGCTTTCGGTGCGTGTGATGTCGAACTTCACTTCCGCAGCGTTTGCAGCTTCGACAAGCTTTGCAAATTCGTCGTCATCACAGAGCACGTCGGCTTCTGCCTTATACGGCACGGCGTTGACAACAGTACCGGCCTTGAAGGAAACGATCTTCTTGCCGACCTTGCCGGTTACGGCAAAGCGGAACAGGCCTTTTTCGCAGTGGCACACGCCGTAGCAGGCGTCCGGGGTGAAGCCCATGGTGGGCATCTGCTCTTTGGAGAAGTAGTGGCCCATATCCTGCATGCCGATCTCCTCTGCGGAGCCGAGCACGACGCGCAGCTTGCGTTTGCCGACAACGCCTGCTTCCTTCAGCGCGCGCAGGCAGTGCAGCGCAACGATTGCCGGACCCTTGTTATCGGAAACGCCGCGGCCGAATGCCTTGCCGTCGCGGATGACCATGGTGTACGGGTCGCTGTCCCAGCCTTCGCCGGCCGGCACGACGTCAAGGTGCGCCATAACAACGGCGTTTTCTTCGCCCTCGCCGAGCTCTGCGTGCATTGCATAATAGTCGCTGTTCTTCGTCTTAATGCCGTATCGTTCCGCAATTTCTATCGCCTTATCCACAGCGGTTGCTGCGTCCTTGCCGAACGGATACGGGCCGTCCTGTGGCTGTGCGACTGAGGGAATGGCGATGATATCGCCGAGGTCTTTCATTATATCGTCCCAGTAATCGAGAATTTTTTCACCGAACATGATACATTTCATCCTTTCCAAATGAATATACCTCTATCATAATCCATATTTGTGTTAAAATCAATCAAAACTCTGTAAATTTCCGCAGAGAAATAAAAATGAAAGGGGAGGGTAGGATGCTGAACGGCATCTGGACGGCGATGATTGTGCTGGCGTTCGTCGGTGCGGTGTGCACGGGGAGGTGGACGGCACTTTCCGCTGCGGCGGCGGATGGCGCAAGGCAGGCGGTGGAGACGGTGCTTTTGCTGCTCGGCGCGATGTGCCTTTGGACGGGCATCATGCGTATTGCGGGGGAGGCGGGGCTTACAAACGGGCTTTCCAAAATTCTGTCGCCGGTCATCAAGCGACTGTTTCCGAATTACGGAAAAAATGAAACTGTGCGCGAAAAAATATCGATGAATATTGCCGCAAACATGCTCGGCATGGGCAACGCCGCCACACCGTTTGGATTGAGCGCCATGGATGAAATGCAGAAATTACAGACGGGCGACGCGCCGACGCAAGAGATGATCTTATTCGTCGTGATGAATACGGCGTCGTTTCAGCTGATCCCCTCGGCGGCGGTCACCTTAAGGGCTTCCTACGGCAGCGCGGACCCGTATGATGTTATGCCGCATATTTGGCTTGTTTCATTCGGCAGCCTGCTCGTCTGCGTGCTGATGTGCCGCGTGTTTCAAAAATTGTGGCGGGCATAGGCGCGGCGGCTGTCTGCGGCGTGATCGCGCTCACGGTCATGTGCGGGTACGTAAAAGGACTGCCGGTATTTGAGCTGTTCACAAAAGGCGCGGCGGAGGGCATGCATACGGCGATAAAATTATTGCCGACACTGCTCGGACTTATTGTCGGCATTTCCATGCTGCGCGCGTCCGGCTTTTTAGAGCTGTTTTCCGCGCTGCTGCGGCCCGTGACAGAAGTGCTGAACATCCCCGCGGAGCTTATGCCGCTCATCTTACTGCGCCCGCTTTCGGGCAGCGGCTCGGTGTCGTATGTTACGGAGCTTTACAGCGCATACGGTGCGGACAGTGTAGTATCCCGATTGGCGGCAATTTTATCGTCTTCGACGGAAACGACGTTTTACGCGGCCGCGGTATATTTTTCGGGTCGGGGGTATAAAACGCTGCGCTACACGATTCCGGCGGCGCTTTGCGGCGACCTTGCCGCCGTGCTGCTCACGCTGCTTTCGGTGCGGCTTTTTGGGTAAAACTTTTTCTGTACGTTTTTGTGTTTTTGTGATATACTGCTCTCAAAGAAATTTGTTTTCGGAGGGGAAAGGTATGCTGCTGGCACTGGACGTCGGAAATACCAACATCACACTGGGCGTTTATGAGGGGGAAAAGCTGCTGTTCGTCACGCGCATGGCGACGAATCCGCCGCGCATGGAGGACGAATACGCTTCTGCAATGCTCAGCATTTTACATTTATACAATATTCACACGTCGCAGGTGAACGGCGCGGTTTTAAGCTCCGTTGTGCCGCGGCTGACCGATGACCTCGCCCGCGCGGTGCGCCGTGTTTGGAAGGTGGAACCGTTCATCGTCAGCGCGCAGTCTGTGCCGGAGCTGAAAGTGAAGCGCGATGTGCCGAACACACTCGGCGCCGACCTCGTTGTCGGTGCTGTGGCGGCAAAAGCCATGTACCACGGCCCGTGTATCGTCATCGATATGGGTACGGCAACGACGCTGACGGGTTTAAACGCCGACGGCGAAGTGTGCGGCGTAGTGATCATTCCGGGCGTCGGCACGTCCCTTGACGCATTGACGAGCCGCGCAGCGCAGCTTTCTTCCGTCAGTCTGACCGCGCCGCCGCAGGTGCTTGGCCGCAACACGATGGAGTGCATCCAGTCCGGCATGGTGTTCGGCACGGCGTGTATGCTGGACGGCCTGTGCGACCGCATTGAAGATGAGCTCGGCGCACCGTGCGAGGTGGTCGCAACGGGCGGCCTTGCAGGTCTTATCGTACCGCATTGCAGCCGCAAGATCACTTTCAGCGATACGCTTCTGCTGGACGGCCTGAAAATTATCTGGGATGCGCACGGGGAAAAGTAAAATAAACGAATAAGGCAGTGCCGAATATTCAGGGCACTGCCTTAACGTTTTCTTTCGGTTGTCAGTCTTGTCTTGCCAATAGAAACGCTATATGGTATACTATAAAATACGATTTTTCTGCAAGGAGACTACATTTTCATGAAAGAAAAGAAAAAGATCCCGTGGGGTCTTATATACGTGGGGCTGACGGTGGTCGTGATGATCGTGTTCGGGCTCGTCAATACCGAATTTGCGGGCATGTTTTCCGTCATCGCAAATCTTTCCTTCGGGTTTGTGGCGCTCGCCGTGCTGATGACCGGCGTGTTCCTCGTAACAGAGGGCGGTATCATCCATATGCTGCTGCGCGCGCAGGGCGAGCACGTCGGCTTTTGGACAACGGTGAAGATTGGGCTCATCGGCATTTATTATTCTTACATCACGCCGAGCTCCACGGGCGGGCAGCCTGCGCAGGTCGTCTACCTGCGGCGCGATAAGGTCTCGGTCGGCAACTCCACTGCGGTGCTGTTTGTAAAGTTTTTTGCGTATCAGCTTGCGTTTGTGCTGTGCACGGTGGCATCGCTGATTTATATGTACCCGAGTTTGAAGCGGGACGACCCGCAGCTCATTCCCATTGTGCTGCTCGGCATCGCCATCAACGGGCTGTGGATTATCGCGATACCGCTTCTGTTCAGCCCGAAGATCTTAAAAAAGCTGTGCGGCGGCGTGACAAAGCTGCTCTTGAAATGTACGTTTCTCAAAAAGCGCGAGAATTACATAGAAAAAGTGCACGGCTTTGAGGCGGATTTCTCCTCCTACACAATGAAATTCAGAAGCAAAATGCGCTATGTGCTCCTTGCGATTTTGTGGTCGATCCCGCAGGTCATTTTGCAGATGAGCGTGCTGTACGTGGTGTTCCGCGCGTTTTCACTCGACCTGCCTTACGGCGAACTGCTTTGTATGCAGACGATGCTGCAGGCCTCCGTGTGCTTTATCCCGCTGCCCGGTGCATCCGGCGCACAGGAACTCGGCTTCTCCATGTTCTTTAAATCGTATTTTGCATCCGGCGATATTTTGTACACCGCCGTGCTTGTCTGGCGATTCTTCACATATTATATCATCGTGCTGCTCGGCGCGCTCGTCGTCGTTATCGATCAGCTCGTGTTTGGTTGCCGCAGAAAGCAGGAAGCGGCGCTCTCTGCAGGAAAAGAATAATTCGATTTGCTTCGGCGCAGCTCGTAGGAGTTGCGCTGTTTTTATGTTCTTTTATGACATATTCCCATGCGCCGGAAAACATTGACATTTTTCTGTCGTGTGTCTATAATGGGCTCGGCGGCTGAAATTCGGAAAGGCCGCATTTCAGCCGTGAAAAAGAAGAAAAAGGAGAAAAACACATGCTGGACATTCAAAACTACACAAAGCGCTTCGGTGACAAAATCGCCGTAGACGACCTTTCGCTGCACATTGCGGCGGGGGAGATCTGTGCGTTCATCGGACACAACGGCGCGGGCAAAACGACTACGCTAAAAGCCTGCTGCGGCTTATTAAAGCCGGACGGCGGCACCATTACGGTGAACGGCATCGACATTCAAAAAGACCCCATCGCCTGCAAAAAGATCATGGCCTACATACCCGATAATCCTGACCTTTATGAATTCCTGACGGGCTACGAGTATTTGAATTTTGTTGCGGATATGTACGGCGTATCGGAAGCGGACCGCAAGGCGCGCATGGAAGCGCTTGCCGAGCGGCTGGATATTAAAAACGCGCTGCCGAACCTCATCTCGGAGTGCTCGCACGGCATGAAGCAGAAAATCGCCGTTATCGGTGCGCTTATCCACGAGCCGAAGCTCATTTTGATGGACGAGCCGTTCGTCGGGCTCGACCCCATTGCGGCGCACGAATTAAAGGAGATTATGGCGGAGCATTGCCGAAACGGCGGCGCTATCTTCTTTTCCACACACGTTTTGGAGGTGGCGGAGAAGCTGTGCGACAATGTGGCCATTATTAAAAACGGCAAACTCATTGCACACGGCACCATGGACAGCGTGCGCGGCGACGGTTCTTTGGAGCAGGTCTTCTTAGAGCTGGAAGACCACAAGGACTGAAAGGGGGAGGCTGCATGTTAAGATCCCTCTGGAAGCTGCAATGGAAGCAGTTTGCGGCGCGCATGAAAAAAGGCAACGGCAAAAAGACCTCCGGCGGATGGTTGGCTTTTCTGATGCTGTTCTTTGTGGTGTGCATGGAAATTTTGATGTTTGTGGTGTTCGCAGAGCTTGTTCCGTTGTGCGAAATGGGGCTTACGTGGCTGTATTTCGCCATGGCGGGCACAGCGGCGCTGGCGTTTTCCATGCTGGGCAGCGTTTTTATGACGCAGGCGCAGTTGTATGACGCGAAAGACAACGAACTGTTGCTTTCCATGCCGATACCGCCAAAGTACATTCTCTTGACGCGCATTGCAATGCTGTTCACAACGACGGCAGGGTACACGCTGGCGGTTTTGCTGCCCGCGTTCGGTATTTACGCGTTTTTCTACGGTGCATCGGCGACGATGATTATCGGGTGGCTGTTTACGTTTGTGGCTCTGAGCCTGATTTCGCAGTCTGTCTGCTGTGCGCTCGGCTGGGTGCTGCACAAGCTCCTCAGCCGCCTGCGCAACAAGGCGGTCGTTTCGCTTTTGTACATGGTCATCTTCATGGCGGTGTACTGGTATTTTTACGCGAACGTCAACTCGTTTTTGTCCGGGCTCGTCATGCAGGGCACGCAGATCGCGGGTGCGATGAAATACGTTTGGCCGCTTTATGCTATTGGCATGGCGTGCGGCGGAAGCCTTTTGCACACGCTGCTCGTGACTTTATTGAGCGCGGCAACAGCGCTTTTCACGCTTTGGCGGCTTTCCGCATCTTTCATTTCCTCCGTGAGCACATCGGGCGCGAAAGTGGGTGCAAAGCACAAATCGGGCAAAGCTTCCGCAAAGCAGCGCACGCCGGTGCTGTCTGTTGCGCATAAGGAGCAGCGGAAGTTCTTCACAAGCCCCGCGTACCTGATGAATTTCGGCTTCGGCCTGGTGATCATTCCGGTTTTGCCGATTGCCGCCGCGATTTTCCGCGGGAAGCTGATGCAGATGATAAGCCTGATGGGGTTTCGGCCCGAGTGGATCGCGCTCGGCATTTTTGGCGTGATGGCGTTTTGCATCGCGACGTCCTGCGCGACCGCGCCGTCTGTCTCGTTGGAGGGCAAAAATCTGTGGGTGCTGCGCACGATGCCCATAAGCGGAAAAACGGTGCTTTTGGGCAAGCTCCTTATGGTGTGCCGCCTGCAAATGCCGCTTGTTGCCGTCAGTGTTTTGGCGCTTTGCCTCATCGCCGGGTGCGGTATCGGGCTTACGGTGCTGACCGTTTGCGTTTGCGTTTTGTTCTGTTGGTTCGTCGACACGCTCGGCCTTGTGATGAACCTGCTCGCGCCGCGCTTTGACTGGCAGAGCGAAAATCAGCCGTGCAAGCAGTCCCTCAGCGTATGCGTCACAATGTTCGGCGCGTACTTCTTTGCGGCGGTGATCGTCGGCGTATTTTTCGCGGTATCTGCACTGCATATTCCGGGCATTGCAGCGTATGCGGTAACGACTGCGTTCCTTTTGCTTGCATCTGTCTTGATGCACCTGCTTTTGGTGCACTGGGGCGCGAAAAAATTTGAGCGCTTAGAAGCCTAAATCAAAATAAAATGAGCGTCTGCATACGTCTTTTGGCGGTGCAGACGCTTTTTCTTGCTTTTTTTGCAAAATCATGCTATGCTGAAACCACTTGATTTGGTTGGAGGGGATTTTATGATCTACACGATCACATTTAATCCGGCGGTGGATTACGTCGTCACGGCGGACACATTCCGCACGGGCAAAACGAACCGCACGAAAACGGAAAATATTGTGTTTGGCGGCAAGGGCGTGAACGTCTCTTTGCTGCTGCACGCGTTGAATACAAAAAGCATCGCGCTTGGGTTTATTGCGGGCTTTACGGGCAAAGCGCTGCGCGAGGGCGTTGAAAAAGAAGGCATCACGACCGATTTCATCGAAGTCGAAAACGGCTTTACGCGCATCAATTTAAAGCTGCATGCCGAGGAAGAAACGGAACTGAACGGCAGCGGTCCGGAGATTTCAGAAAACGAGCTCAAAAGTTTTTTTGAAAAGCTCGGTGCCTTGACCCCGCAGGATACCTTGGTGCTTTCCGGCAGTGTGCCGAAGTCACTGCCAAAAGACATTTACGCACAGATTGCAAAGCTTGCGCAAACAAAAGGCGTACGGCTCATTGTGGATGCCGCAGGCGATTTATTATTGTCTACGCTTGAATTTCAGCCATTCCTCGTAAAGCCGAACCGCGAGGAGCTTTCCGAGATGTTCCGTGCCCCGGCGGACACAGAGGAACAGGTGACGGCGCTTGCGGAGAAGCTGAAAAAACGCGGTGCAAAAAACGTGCTCGTTTCCATGGCGGGCGACGGTGCGCTTTTGTATACGGAAACGGGCGAGGTGTATTTTGCCCCGGCGGCAAAGGGCACGCTGATAAACTCCACCGGCGCGGGCGATTCCATGGTCGGCGGCTTTTTGGCGGAATTCACGTGTTCCGGCAGTTTTGCAAAGGCGCTCGCCATGGGCACGGCGGCGGGCGGCGCAACGGCGTTTTCCGTCGGCATCGCGGGCTTCCAGAAAATTATGGCGGTGCATGAAAGTGTGAAAGCTGGGGTGCAGCGTGTTCGATAGTTTTCTGGTCGCGCTGAATGCGATCATGCCAACGTTTTTGCTTTTGGCGTTCGGCTACTTTTTAAAGCACAAAAACTTCGTCTCGTCGGAATTTTTAAAGCAGACGAATACGCTGACATTCAAATTTTTCCTGCCGTTTCTGCTGTTTAATAACATCTATAAAACGGAGATCACCGAGGCCATCGACGGCATGACATTCACAATCGCGGTAGGGAGCCTGCTGTTCTTGTTCGCAGTGCTGTGCATCGTCGTGCCGCGTGTCGTGCGCGAGCCGAAACAGCGCGGCGTCATCATTCAGGGACTTTTTCGCAGCAACTACGTCATATTCGGCGTGAGCCTCGTCACGAACGTGTTCGGCGCGGAGGAGGCTGCCGCGGCCTCCATCTTGAGCGCCGTGCTCGTGCCGATGTACAACGTTTTGGCCGTCATTGCGCTGACGGTATTTACGGGCGGAGGTAAGGTCTCGCTGAAAAAGACGCTCAAATCCATCGCGACAAACCCGCTCATTATCGCGGCACTGCTCGGTGTTTTTGCGTCCATCATTAAATTGCGTTTCCCGGCATTTCTGGAAACGAGCCTGCGCGATGTTTCGCGCCTTGCCACACCGCTCGCGCTCATCGTGCTCGGCGGCGATTTCAGCTTCCGCAAGCTAAAAGGCAACATGCGTATTGCGGGCGTGACGGTATTTATAAAGCTCGTCGTCATTCCGCTTGTTTTTCTGCCGATTGCGGTTCTGGCGGGCAGCAGAGGGCCGAGTCTTCTGGCGCTTGCACTTGCGTGGGAAACGCCGGTCGCGGTATCAAGCTACATCATGGCGCAGCAGGCGGGCGCAGATGGCGAGCTTGCCGGTCAGCTTGTTGTTTTGAGCGCCGTGTGCTGCATCCCGACCGTATTTTTGATGATCTTTATTTTGCAGAGTATGGCGTTGCTGTAAAAGTAAAAACCCGTTTCCGATAAAAGCTTCGGAAACGGGTTTTGCGCTGTTTAAGTTCATTAAAGATGCTCGTTCATTTCGCGGACATGCGCGCGGATCTTTTCAAAGCTCTCCTGACTGATGACGTGCTCAATGCGGCAGGCGTCCTCTGTTGCAATGTCCTTCGGCACGCCGAGATAGGTGAGCCAATCGGAAAGCAACTTGTGGCGCTCATACATGCGGTTGGCGATGGCAAGGCCGTCCTCCGTCAGGTGAATGTAGCCGTCGCCGTCTACGGTGATCAAATTGTTCTCGCGCAGCTTTTTCATGGCTACGCTGACACTGGGTTTTGTAAAATTGAGCTCGTTGGCAATATCAATAGAACGCACATAGGTGCTGCGCTCGGATAAGATCAAAATGGTCTCAAGATAGTTTTCTGCGGATTCCTGAATTTTCACGGCTGTCTCCTCTCACAATCGGGGTGGATAAATTCTTATAACAGTATAACACAAATCCAAAAAGAGTTCAATTCCCATTTTGTGCAAAACTGAAAATAAGTTGCAGGAGAAAATGACAGAAAAAGTCAAGACCCGCCGGGGGGGGAACCGGCAGGTCTCGGCTTTTCTTATTTCAGGAGCGTAGTACGCGTCGTACTCAATTTAAATGGGAAGATTTATTATTCCACATCCTGCAGGGCGTCGTAGCCTTCTTCGCCTGTACGGACTTTGATGACATTCTCCACATCGTAAACGAAGATTTTGCCGTCACCGATGTGACCGGTGTAAAGCGCTTTCTTCGCCGTTTCGATGACCGTGCGGACAGGCACCTTGGAAATGACGACTTCCACCTGTACCTTAGGCAGCAGGTTTGCTTCTACGAGCGTGCCGCGGTAGTATTCCGGCTTGCCCTTCTGAATGCCGCAGCCGAGTACGTTCGTCACCGTCATACCGGTAATACCGACGCTCATCAGTGCGTTCTTCAAGGTATCGAAAGCTGCCTGCTTGCACACAATCTCGACCTTCGTCATCTTCACGCCGGCGCTTTCCGCTTTTACGGTCTTTACGGGGGCGTGATGCACAACGACCGGCACTGCTTCGTCTACCGCAGCCGGGCCGAACGGGGCGGGGGCAACGCTGAGGTCTGCGCTTTCGAGCGAGGTGTTGATGGCCGGAACGAAGTCTGCATACGCATTTGCAAGGCCATGCTCGGGCAGGTCAAGACCCATAATCTCTTCTTCTCTCGTCACGCGCAGGCCGACTGTCGCGCGGATGAGCAGGAACACAATGGTAATCGTCACGGCTGTCCAAGCGCAGACCGTAAGCACACCAAGCAATTGTTTTGCAAGCAGTGCAATGCCGCCGCCGTAGAACAAGCCGGTGAAGCTATCGTTGCCGGGGGCTGTGGTCGTTGCAAAAAGACCGACTGCAATGGTGCCCCAAATGCCGTTACAGAAGTGGACGGCAACCGCGCCGACCGGGTCATCGACATGGAGCTTATAGTCGAGCAGCCAAACGCCGAACGGGCAAAGGAGACCGGCCACAATGCCGATGATTGCTGCGCCGAGGCAGTCCGTTACGTCACAGCCGGCGGTGATGGCGACCAGACCGGCGAGAGAAGCGTTGAGACACATGGAAACATCCGGCTTGCCGTACTTTATCCATGTGAAGATCATGCAGGTGACGGTTGCTATGGCAGGTGAGACGGTGGTGGTGAGGAAGATGGAGCCGAGCTGCTCAACGCTTGTTGCCGCAGCACCGTTGAAGCCGTACCAGCCGAACCAAAGAATGAACACGCCAAGGCAGCCGAGCGGAATGTTGTGGCCCGGGAAAGCATTGACCTTTACGATCTTGCCGCTTGCATCCTTTTCGAACTTGCCGATGCGCGGGCCGAGCAGCTTTGCGCCGATGAGCGCGGAAAGACCGCCTACCATGTGAATGGCGCAGGAGCCTGCAAAATCATGGAAGCCGAGCTGCGAAAGCCAGCCACCGCCCCAGATCCAGTGCGCTTCGATGGGGTATACCAAAGCGGAGATAACACCGGAGTAAATGCAGTAGGAAAGGAACTTTGTGCGTTCTGCCATTGCGCCGGAAACGATGGTCGCGGTCGTGGCACAGAACACAAGGTTGAATACGAAATTCGACCAGTCAAAGTTTGCGTAGTTTGTGAAAATATCAAAGCCCGGCTTACCGATGAAGCCCAGTAAGTCTTCGCCCAGCAAAAAGCTGAAGCCGATGAGAATGAATACGCCGGTGCCGATGCAGAAGTCCATCAGGTTCTTCATCAAAATGTTGCCGGCATTTTTTGCACGGGTGAAACCCGTTTCTACCATGGCGAAGCCGGCCTGCATCCAGAAGACCAGCGCTGCGCCCATCAAAAACCAGACGCTGAAGATTTCGCTTGTCATATGTTCGTCCTCCTATGTGTTGTTTGAAAATAGAAAAGGGTGTGCACGTTTGGTTCCTGAAACGGAACCCCGTGCACACCCTTGTGCCTATATTGAATTTTTCATTCCTTATCCGTTTGAAACGGTATGTTCAAGCCCTTTATACTCTGAACATCAGATCGCCGTAGCTCGGATACGGCCAGTAATCGGAAGAGACCAGCGTTTCCATCTCGTCCACAACGGCTCTCAGCTCGGTCATGGCGGTGATGACGGAATCCTTATAATAGGTCGCAACCTCAATCGGATCTTCGCCGACTTCCTTCACGCCGATGATGGCGTTATCGAGCGCAGCGAGCTTCTTATATGCGCAGTCCTGCAGGCCGGAAAGACGCTTGATGATATCAAGCTCCGCTTCGCACGGAATGTCATCGCTGATGGCCTTCTTCGTGGCAACGCCGCTTGCAAGCTCCGCAACGTAAGAGGAAACAGCGGGGAGAATGTCGCGCTTGACCATATCACTTGCGGTGAGCGCTTCGATGTTGATGGTCTTCGCGTACGTCTCGAGGATGATGTCCTGTCTGGACTGCATCTCGACCTCGGTGTAGATCTTATGCTTTGTAAAGAGCTTCACGTTCTTTTCGTCGGTGTAGTGCGGCAGTGCGTCTACCGTGGTCGGCAGGTTCGTCAGGCCGCGTTTTGCAGCTTCCGCCTTCCATGCGTCTGCATAGCCGTCGCCGTTGAAGATGATGCGCTTGTGCTCTTTGATCACGCGCTTGATGAGTGCGTTGAGTGCGCCGTTAAAATCTTCCTTGCCCTCAAGCTCGTCTGCAAACTGCTCGAGTTCATCGGCGATGATCGTGTTCAGCATGATGTTCGGGCAGGCGATGTTGAGCTGCGAGCCGAGGCTTCTGAACTCGAACTTGTTGCCGGTGAAAGCGAACGGGGAGGTTCTGTTTCTGTCCGTTGTATCCTTTGTGAAGGACGGCAGAACGTTTACGCCAATCTCCATGTTGACGCGGAGCGTGCCGCCATAGACCGTGCCGGTCTCAATGGCGTGCAGAATAGCCGTAAGCTCGTCGCCGAGGAAGATGGAGATGATGGCCGGCGGCGCTTCGTTTGCGCCGAGGCGGTGGTCGTTGCCTGCGGAAGCGACGGAGATACGGAGCAGATCCTGATACTCGTCAACACCCTTGATGACAGCGGCGAGGAAGAGAAGGAACTGTGCGTTTTCCTGCGGCAGCTTGCCCGGCTCCAACAGGTTCTTTCCGGTATCGGTGGAAATAGACCAGTTGTTGTGCTTGCCGGAGCCGTTCACGCCTGCAAACGGCTTTTCATGCAGCAGGCAGACAAGGCCGTGGCGGAGCGCAACGTTCTTCATTGTCTCCATGGTCAGCTGGTTGTGGTCGGTCGCAACGTTCGTGGTGGAGAAGATCGGCGCCAACTCGTGCTGTGCCGGGGCGACCTCGTTGTGCTTTGTCTTAGCAAGCACGCCGAGCTTCCACAGCTCTTCGTCGAGCTCCTGCATGAACGCGGCAATTCTCGGCTTGATTGCGCCGAAGTAATGATCTTCAAGCTCCTGGCCCTTCGGCGCGCGTGCACCGAACAGCGTGCGGCCCGTGTAAATGAGGTCCGGGCGCTCATCGTAGAGCTTTTTATCGACAAGGAAATATTCCTGCTCCGGACCGACGGTCGTGATGACACGCTTTGTCGTGGAGTCGCCGAAAAGGCGGAGAATACGAACGGCCTGTGCGCTCAACGCTTCCATGGAGCGCAGCAGCGGGGTTTTCTTATCCAGCACCTCGCCGCCGTAGGAACAGAACGCCGTAGGAATGTACAGGGAGTGATCTTTAATGAATGCGTAGGAGGTCGGGTCCCATGCGGTGTAGCCGCGGGCTTCAAACGTTGCGCGCAGACCGCCGGAAGGGAAGGAGGAAGCATCCGGCTCGCCCTTGATGAGCTCTTTGCCGGAGAATTCCATGATGATGCGGCCGTCTGCCGTCGGAGAAATGAAGCTGTCGTGCTTCTCGGCGGTGATGCCGGTCATCGGCTGGAACCAGTGCGTGTAGTGCGTTGCACCTTTTTCAATCGCCCAGTCCTTCATGGCATTTGCCACAGCATTGGCAACCGTGATGTCGAGGTCCTTGCCGTTGTCGATGGTCTTTCTCAAAGACTTGTAAACGTCCTTCGGCAGTCTCTCACGCATGACGTCGTCGTTAAACACCATGCTGGCGAAAATGTCCGGCACATTGATCTTTGTTGTGCTGCTCATGTAAACCACTCTTTCCTTCAATAAGATTCGCATAATAGGAGGGGCGAACGCTGCGATATAATTTGTATATCTTCCCGTGCGTTTCGTCCTGCGGCTTCGCTTTACGAAACCGTCTGCACAGCTGTTCGTAATTCATTCAAACGAAAAAAGCGCTGGGGATGGCAATAAACCAACCACAGCGCCTTTGCTATGCTATGTGATGAATTTTACAACGTCTCGGGCCATTTGTCAACACCTTTTTTGAGGAAATTTGAAGATTTGCAGGATACACAATTTAAACCTGCGTTTATAAATTCATTTTATGAAATTTTTAAAGTCAAGCGAACATAAAATGAAATTACTACAACTCAAAAATTCAAAAATCGCGAAATTTTTCTTGACATATCAGAAGGGCCGCTATATAATGGTAGGCAGACAATGGAGTCTGATCATACATGTTGCTTTTAAAAGCTGCCGAATGTGGGGCTTTTAGATTGCGCCGGGGGAACGGCGCGCGTGCATTGCACGCAGCATGTATGGTCAGACTTTCTCTTTTTTTTCGGGAAAGCCGGGAAAAAGACGTATATCTTATTTGTTTTCAGAAGGGAGCAGTCTTCATGCTTAGAGAAGGCAAAAGCACAGCGGGCGATTTCCGAATTCCTTCGGGGTGCGCCGTATCCTCCGTTTTTTCCCGCAGCGGAAAGCGGCTGGACGGCTCCGATATCATCCGCTCCATTGAGATCATGCACGACCGTTCAAACGGCCTTGGCGGCGGCTTCGCCGGCTACGGCATTTACCCGGAATATGCGGAACAGTATGCGTTCCACGTTTTCTATAATAATGTAAAAGCAAAAGAGGAATGTGAGAAGTTCATCAACGAGCATTTCGACGTCGTGAACCTTTCCAAAATTCCGATCCGCAAGATTCCGCAGATCACGGACGAGCCGCTTATCTGGCGGTACTTCGTCACACCGCTGCACACAAAGCTTGCGGAAAGCCAGCTCGATGAAGACGAGTTCACCGCCCGCTGCGTCAACCGCGTCAATACCTTTATCGATGGCGCGTATATTTTCTCCAGCGGCAAAAACATGGGCGTGTTTAAGGCCGTCGGTTACCCGGAGGATGTCGGTCGGTTCTATCGTCTCGATGAATACGCCGGCTACTGTTGGACGGCGCACGGCCGCTACCCGACGAATACCCCCGGCTGGTGGGGCGGTGCGCACCCGTTTGCGCTGCTCGACCTTTCCGTTGTCCATAACGGCGAAATCTCGTCCTACGATGCGAACCGCCGCTGCATTGAGATGTACGGCTACAACTGCAACCTTTTGACCGATACCGAGGTCATCACCTATATTTTCGATTATCTTGTACGCCGTCAGGGCCTCACCCTGCAAGAAGTCGCAAACGTCATCGCGGCACCGTTCTGGACGACCATTCAGAACAAAGACCCGGAGGAGCGCGAGCGTCTGACGTATTTGCGCAATGTGTATTCCGGTCTGCTCGTCACCGGTCCGTTCTCCATTCTGGTCGGCTTTACGGGTGGCCTTATGGCACTCAACGACCGCTTAAAGCTGCGCTCTATGGTCGTCGGCGAAAAGGGCGATATGGTCTACATCGCCAGTGAAGAATCCGCCATCCGCGTCATTCAGCCCACGCTCGATAGGGTCTGGGCGCCCGCAGGCGGCGAGCCTGTCATCTTCACGCTGGACAAAAAGTAAGAGTTTGTGTTCTCTGAGAAATGAGGTTACTATAAATGGCTATCGATTTTTTATATCCGCAGTACGAGGTCGTCCGCAACCCCGCGCGCTGCATTGCCTGCCGTGCCTGTGAACGACAGTGCTCCAACGAAGTACATGCTTACGACGATGAGCTGAAAATGATGATCTCCGACGAAAGCCGCTGTGTGAACTGCCACCGCTGCGTTTCCATCTGTCCCACGCGCGCTTTGAAGATCGTCAAGACCGACCACACCTTTAAGGAAAATGCCAACTGGTCCGGCGAGACCATCATGGAGGTCTACCGTCAGGCGAGCAGCGGCGGCGTGCTGCTGTCTTCCATGGGCAATCCGAAGCCCCTGCCGGTCTACTGGGATAAAATCCTCATCAACGCGTCGCAGGTCACGAACCCGTCCATCGACCCGCTCCGTGAGCCGATGGAAACGAAGACGTTTTTAGGTCAGAAGCCGTCTAAAATCGAGCGCGACGAGAACGGTAAGATTAAGACGAATATCACCCCGCAGCTTGAGCTTTCCGTGCCGATCATGTTCTCTGCCATGTCCTACGGCTCTATCAGCTACAATGCGCACGAAAGCCTTGCCCGCGCCGCAGAAGCGCTCGGCATCTACTACAACACCGGCGAGGGCGGTCTGCATCAGGATTTCTACAAGTACGGCGCAAATACCATCGTGCAGGTCGCGTCCGGCCGCTTCGGCGTGCATAAGGATTACCTCAGCGCCGGCGCCGCCATCGAGATCAAAATGGGGCAGGGCGCAAAGCCGGGCATCGGCGGCCATCTGCCGGGTGCAAAAATTGTCGGCGACGTTTCCCGCACACGCATGATCCCGGAGGGCTCGGACGCTATTTCGCCCGCACCGCACCACGATATTTACTCCATTGAAGACCTGCGTCAGCTCGTTTTCTCCTTAAAAGAAGCCTCAAGCTACAAAAAGCCCGTCATCGTCAAGATTGCGGCGGTGCACAACATTGCAGCCATTGCGTCCGGCATTGCACGCAGCGGCGCGGACATCATCGCTATCGACGGTTTCCGCGGCGGCACGGGCGCAGCGCCTACGCGCATCCGCGATAACGTCGGTATCCCGATTGAGCTTGCTCTCGCGGCGGTCGATCAGCGCCTGCGCGATGAGGGCATCCGCAACAAGGTTTCGCTCGTCGTTGGCGGCTCCATTCGCTCCAGCGCCGATGTTGTCAAGGCCATCGCGCTCGGTGCAGATGCGTGCTACATCGGCACGGCGGCACTTTTGGCGCTCGGCTGCCATCTGTGCAGAAGCTGCCAGACCGGCAAGTGCAACTGGGGCATCGCAACCCAGCGCCCCGACCTTGTGAAGCGCCTCAACCCGGACATCGGCTATAAGCGCCTTGTGAATCTTGTCACCGCGTGGGAGCACGAGATTAAGGAAATGATGGGCGGCATGGGCATCAATTCTATCGAGGCTCTGCGCGGCAACCGCCTTATGCTGCGCGGCGTGGGTCTGAACGAAAAAGAGCTTCAGATTCTCGGCATCAAGCACGCGGGCGAATAAGCAGAAAAGGGAGCGTAACCATGAAAAGAGTATATGTTGATGAAAAATGGTGCCTCGGTTGCCATCTTTGCGAATATTACTGCGCCTTTGCAAACTCCGGAAAATCCAGCATGATCAAGGCGCTGAAGGACAGGACCATTCACCCCCGCATCCGCATTGAGGGGGACAATCAGGTCAGCTTTGCGGTTTCCTGCCGCCACTGCACAGACCCGCTGTGCGTGAAAAGCTGCATTGCGGGCGCACTTTCCAAAAAGGACGGCGTGGTCTGTATCGACCAGAATAAGTGCGTCGGCTGCCACACCTGCGTGCTGGTATGTCCCTACGGCGCGCTGATGCCCTCGGAATCCGGCGTCATGCAGAAGTGCGAGCTGTGCATCGAAAACGCCGGCGGCAAGCCCGCCTGTGTGCAGGGCTGTCCGAACAAAGCCATCATCTTTGAGGAAAGGGACTGAGCACCATGGCAAAATATGTAATCATCGGCAACTCCACTGCGGCCATCGGCTGTGTGGAAGGCATCCGCAGTAAAGATAAAGACGGAGAGATCGTGCTGATTGCTTCCGAAAACCACCACACCTACGCGCGCCCGCTCATTTCCTATTTATTGCAGGGCAAAACGGATGAGGAGCGCATGAAATACCGCCCGGACAGCTTTTACAAAGAAAATCACGTCACCGCAAAACTCGGTGAGACCGTCACAAAGCTCGACCCGGAAAAGAAAACCGTAACGTTAAAGAGCGGGGAAGAGATACCTTATGAAAAGCTCCTTGTCGCAACAGGCTCCACGCCGTTCGTACCGCCCATGGAGGGGCTTGATACCGTTCCCGAAAAGTTCACGTTTATGTCGCTCGATGACGCACACGCGCTTGAAAGCGTCCTTACAAAAGACAGCCGTGTTTTGATTATCGGCGCGGGCCTCATCGGTTTAAAGTGCGCAGAGGGCATCAAGGAGCGCGTGAAATCCATCACGGTCGTCGACCTTGCCGACCGCGTGCTGCCGAGCATCCTCGATGAGACCGGCTCCGCTATCGTCAAAGATTTTCTTGAAAAGCAGGGCATCGAGTTCCACCTCGGCGATACCGCCGCAAAGTTTGCGGGCACGACCGCCACACTCAAAAGCGGTCTTACGGTCGATTTTGACGTGCTCGTCATTGCGGTCGGCGTGCGCCCGAATACTTCGCTCGTCAAAGATGCAGGCGGCGAGGTGCGCCGCGGCATTGCGGCGGATGATACCGGCAAAACAACACTGCCCGATGTCTATGCTGCAGGCGACTGCGCGGAGAGCTTCGATATTTCCGCCGGCGTCAACCGCGTGCTGGCGCTGTTGCCGAACGCCTATATGCAGGGCAATACCGCCGGCATCAACATGGCGGGCGGCAAAGCGAGCTTTGACCGGGCGATCCCGATGAATGCCATCGGCTTCATGGGGCTGCACATCATCACCGCAGGCACGTATGACGGCGAGACCTACGTCCACCGTGACGGCGAAAGCTACAAGATTCTTTTCTATAAAGAGGATGTTTTAAAGGGCTATATCCTGATTGGCGACGTGGCGCGTGCCGGTATCTACACGGCGCTTATCCGTAATCGCACGCCGTTAAGCTCAATCGATTTTAAGCTGATCTGCGAAAAGCCGCAGCTCATGGCATTCACGGCCCGTACGCGCCGCGACCTGCTCTCAAAGCAGCAGTAAGGGGGAGAAACATGGAACAGAAAACATATGCACTCGGCCAGCGCTATATCGGCGCAGGGCAAAGTGAGGGTACGATTATATTGAACGAAGTGCCGGGCAACGCGCTCGGCGCGTATCTGGACGGCGCAAATATTATTGTAAATTGCAGCGCACAGGACGCGACCGGCGACACGATGAACGCGGGCGAGATCACCATTCACGGCAGCACGGGCGACGCGGCAGGTTACGCCATGCGCGGCGGTGCCATCTACGTGCAGGGCGATGCCGGTTACCGCGCAGGTATCCACATGAAAGAGTATAAAGAGAAAGTACCCGTGCTCGTCATCGGCGGCAGAACAGGCAGCTTCCTCGGCGAGTATCAGGCGGGCGGCATCATCATCGTACTCGGCATCGGCAGTGAAGATCGCCAGCCGGTCGGCAATTTCTGCGGAACGGGCATGCACGGCGGGCGCATTTATCTGCGCACCGCGCATCTGCCGAAGGATTTGCCGGAGCAGGTCGTGGCGCATAAGGCGACCGAAGAAGACATGCAGATTGCGGCGCCGCTCGTTCAAAACTACGCGGAAAAGTTCGGTGCAGATGCCGAAAGTCTTCTGCGCGACGAATACTACGTGCTGCGCCCGAACACGCAGAATCCGTATAAGCAGCTCTATGTGACGAACTGATTTTGCCCCTGTAATTCTCTGCAAATTAAGGTTTCTTTTCTTGCATAAATCGACGGTGTATTTTGGCGATAAACATTGTGCGTTCTGTCTTATTGCAAAATACACCGATCTTGTGTTATAATATTTAAAAGCGGTCAGCATACGCTGTATTTTGGCAGAATATCTCAAAATGCGGCAGAAAAGAAGAACAGGTACAGCGTGAAAGACGGCAACACCGGATTTCACGCGTATTTGTATGTTTGAAACGCGCTTTTAAAAAAGAAAGGAAGGGTTCGGCATGCAGTATACGGAGTCCGAGGTCACAGAGTTTATCACAGATAACGACGTTAAGTTCATCAAAATGGCGTTCTGCGATATTTTCGGCAGACAGAAGATCATCGCCATTCAGCCGAGCCTTTTGGCTTCTGCGTTCGAGGGCGGCATTCCCATTGATGCTTCGCGCATCATGGGCTTTGAAAAAGAGGCGGACAGCGAGCTCTTTTTGGTGCCGGATACCTCCACCATGTCGCTTCTGCCGTGGCGGCCCGCACACGGGCGCGTCGTGCGCTTTTTCTGCGACATTCGCCGTTCGGACGGCACCGGCTTCGACATCGACTGCCGTGGCATCTTGAAAAAAGCGGTTGACATTGCAAAACTTCATGGTATAATATTTGAATTTGGGGCAAGAAACGAATTCTACCTTTTCAAGAACGATGAAAACGGCAATGCAACGGCTATCCCCTTTGACGACGCGGGCTTTATGGATGCCGCGCCGGAGGATAAGGGCGAGGACGTACGCCGCGAGATCTGCCTGACACTCGAGGATATGGGTGTCACACCGGAAAGCTCGCACCACAGCGGCGGCCCGGGGCAGAACATCATCGATTTTCAGCACAGCTCTGCCATTCAGTCCGCAGACGATGTTATTACGTATAAGTCTGTTGTGAAGACCATGGCGTCGAGAAACGGCCTTACGGCGTCGTTTGCGCCGAACCCCATTCCGGGTAAGGACGGCAACGGCTTCCACATCACGCTAACGCCGCGCATGCAGATGGGCGACTGTTCCGAGTATTTCCTTGCAGGTATTCTGGAGCACGCTGCAGAGATTACCGCCATTTTGAACCCCACGGCGGATTCCTATAAACGCCTCGGTGCGTTCGGTGCGCCGGAGTTCATCTCTTGGTCGGAGAAGAGCCGCTGGTGCTTTGCGTATAAAAAGGAAGGCAGCAGCACAATAGAGGTCCGCTCACCCGATTCCACTGCGAATCCGTACCTTGCATACACTGCGCTCATTTATGCGGGGCTTGACGGCTACCTCAAAAAGACGAAGCTGCCAAAGCCCGATCTTGCGCGCGAGACCTGCGGCAAGCTGCCGAAGTCTGCCGAAGAAGCGCTGCAAATTTTCGCAAAGAGCAGCTTTGTCCGCAACGTGTTCCCGGAGTATTTCGTAAAGACGTATATCCGCACGTTCGGCAACGGGCCCGCAGATGTGTAAAACAAGGGGGCACAGGGCATGAATGCGATCATTCAGCACAGCGTCCTCATCGTGTCCGGCACGCAAAAAGGTGCGGCATATATCACAGAGCTGCTTTCCCCGCGCGAGTTTGCACCCATGACAACGGCGCTCAGCGGCGGAGACGCCCGGCGGCTGCTTTTGCGGCGCAGCTACGACCTTGTGGTTATCAACACACCGCTCCCGGATGAATTCGGGCACGAGCTGGCAGAGTATATCACAGAAAAATTCGTTTCCGGTGTCATGGTCATTGCAAAAGCGGAGCTTTTCGATCAGGTGAACGACAAAATGGAGCCGTTTGGCATATTGACGGTGCAAAAGCCGCTTTCGCGCCCGCTGTTTTATCAGGCGCTTCACCTGCTCATCGCCACGCAGAACCGCTGGCAGCACTTTGACCGGGAAAACCAGAAGCTCAGAACCAAAATGGAAGAAGTGCGCATTGTGGCGCGTGCAAAGTGTATCCTTGTGGAATACCTGCGCATGAGCGAGCAGCAGGCGCACCGCTATATTGAAAAACAGGCGATGGATATGCGCACATCGAAAAAGGATGTTGCGGAAAATATCCTGAAAACCTATACGTAAATGAATGCGTACAGGGCTGCACCGCAGCTTTGACATAGATTGCATACAGCAGAAAAGAGTAATTATTTCAGGGAAAGAGGAACGTACGTTATGGGCAACAAAGCATATTTGGTACTCGAAAACGGAAAGGTCTTCTGCGGCGAATCCTTCGGCGCGGCGGGCGAAGTAACGGCTGAGGTCGTTTTCACGACCGGCATGACAGGTTATCTCGAAACGCTCACCGATAAGAGCTATTTCGGGCAGATTGTCGTCCAGACATTTCCGCTCATCGGCAATTACGGCGTGATCCCCTCCGATTTTGAGGGAAAGATCATCGGTCCCTGTGGTTATATCGTAAAAGAATGGTGTCAGTCGCCCTCCAATTTCCGTTCGGAGGGTGATCTTGACACCTTTTTTAAAGAAAGAGGTGTCATCGGCCTTTGCGGCATCGATACACGTGCCCTTACAAAGGTCATCCGCGAAAGCGGCGTCATGAACGGTATGATCACAACAGAGCTTACGCATGTCGATATGGATAAGATTCACAGCTACCGCGTGACAAACGCGGTGGAAAGCACCTCCGTCACCGAGATGACGCGCCGTGAGAACCCGGAGAAAACGTGCACCGTGGCGCTCATGGATTACGGCTACAAGGAGAACATCCGCCGCGAGCTCGAAAAGCGCGGGGCAGAGGTCATTGTATGCCCGTACAACACGACGGCAGACGAGTTAAAGGCTCTCAACATTGACGGCGTGATGCTTTCAAACGGCCCCGGCGACCCGGCGGATAACATCGAGGTCATTGAAAACCTCAAGAAGATTATGAACATGGGCAAACCGCTCTTCGGCATCTGCCTCGGTCACCAGCTGCTGGCGCTTGCAAACGGCTTTAAGACCGAAAAGCTCAAGTACGGCCATCGCGGCACAAACCAGCCGGTGCAAAATCTTGAGACCGGCCGCGTCTACATCTCCAGCCAGAACCATGGCTACGCGGTCGTGTCCTCCACAATCGACCCCGAGATCGCCGACGAATATTTCAACAACGTAAACGACAGAACGTGCGAGGGCGTGCGCTATAAAAAAATCCCCGCTTTTTCCGTGCAGTTCCACCCGGAAGCCTGCGGTGGCCCGCGCGATACCGCGTTCCTCTTTGATAAATTCTTTGAGATGATGGGAAAATAAACGGTACCAAAAGCAGTATAGAAAGGATTGTTTACAGCTATGCCATTGAATAAAGACATTAAAAAGGTTCTCGTCATCGGCTCCGGCCCGATCGTCATCGGTCAGGCGGCGGAATTTGACTACGCCGGCACTCAGGCGTGCCGTGCTCTGAAAGCGGACGGCATCGAGATCGTGCTCGTCAACTCCAACCCGGCGACCATCATGACGGATAACGCCATGGCGGACCACATTTACATCGAGCCGCTTACGCTGCCCACCATCAAGCGCATCATCGAAAAAGAAAAGCCGGACAGCATACTCTCCGGCTTCGGCGGCCAGACCGGCCTCACGCTTTCCATGCAGCTTGCAAAGGAAGGCTTTTTGAAGGAACACAACGTACGCTTGCTCGGCGCTTCCCCGGAGACCATCGATAAGGCGGAAGACCGTCAGATGTTCAAGGATACGATGGAAAGCATCGGTCAGCCGTGCATCCCGTCCAAGGTCGTCACCACGGTAGAGGATGCACTGGAGTTTGCGGAAGAGATCACGTACCCCGTTATCATCCGCCCGGCGTTCACGCTCGGCGGCACCGGCGGCGGTATCGTCGATAACCGCGAAGAGCTCATGGAGGTCGCGGCAAACGGCCTTGCGCTCTCGCCGATCACCCAGATCCTCGTTGAAAAGAGCATTGCGGGCTGGAAGGAGATCGAGTTCGAGGTTATTCGCGACAGCAAGGGCAACGTCATCACGGTCTGCTCCATGGAAAACTTCGACCCGGTCGGCGTCCACACCGGCGACAGCATCGTCATCGCCCCGGCGGTTACGCTTTCCGATAAAGAATATCAGATGCTCCGCACTGCGGCCATCAACATCATCGACGCGCTCGGCGTAGAGGGCGGCTGCAACTGCCAGTTCGCGCTGCACCCGACGTCCTTTGAGTACGCCGTCATTGAGGTCAACCCGCGTGTGTCCCGTTCCTCCGCACTGGCATCTAAGGCGACCGGCTACCCGATTGCAAAGGTCGCGACGAAGATTGCTATCGGCTACACACTCGATGAGATCGTCAACGCCGTCACCGGCAAGACCTACGCAGCATTTGAGCCCGCGCTCGACTATGTGGCAGTCAAGTTCCCGAAGTGGCCGTTCGATAAATTCGTCTACGCAAAGCGCAACCTCGGCACGCAGATGAAGGCGACCGGCGAGGTCATGTCCATCGCCGATACGTTTGAAATGGCCCTCATGAAGGCTGTGCGCGGTGCAGAAATCTCGCTCGATACGCTCAACATGCCGAAGTTCGCAAACTACGAGGACAGTGCCCTGTGGCAGATTTTAAAAGACGCGACGGACGAGCGCCTGTTCGCCATCTACGAGCTCATGAAGCGCGGCGTCACCACCAAAGAGATCCACGACTTCACGATGATCGACATGTGGTTCCTCGAAAAGCTCAATAACCTGCTCGCGTATGAGCGCGAGATTAAGGATCAGCCGCTCACGCACGCACAGTATACGCGCGGCAAGAAACTCGGCTACACGGACGAAGCCCTCACGCGTATTTGCGGCACAAAGCCGACCTTCCGTCACGAAGCGACCTTCAAAATGGTCGATACCTGTGCAGGCGAGTTCGCTGCGACCACACCGTACTTCTACGGCACCTACGATACGCCGGAGCAGGGCGGTGAAAACGAAGCGATGGAGTTCATCGGCAAAAGCGGCAAAGAGACCGTCATGGTTTTCGGTTCCGGCCCGATCCGTATCGGTCAGGGTATCGAGTTCGACTATGCCAGCGTCCATTGCGTGGAGTCTCTCCAGCGCCTCGGTTATGAAGTCGTCATCGTCAACAACAACCCGGAAACCGTTTCCACAGACTTCGACACTGCAGACCGACTCTACTTTGAGCCGCTGTGCGCCGAAGACGTTATGAATATCATCAACATCGAAAAGCCGAAGGGCGTTGTCGTCGCGTTCGGCGGCCAGACGGCCATCAAGCTTACAAAGACGCTTGCGAAAAACAACGTGCCGATCATCGGCACAAGCGCCGACAGCATCGACGCCGCAGAGGACAGAGAGCGCTTTGAAGAGCTGCTTGAGCGCTGCAACATCAAGCGCCCGAAGGGTCACACCGTCATGACGACGGAGGAAGCCCTCGCAGCCGCACACGACCTCGGCTATCCGGTGCTCATGCGTCCGTCCTACGTGCTCGGCGGTCAGAACATGATCATTGCATACGGCGATGAAGACATCAACGAATACATGGCGATTATCCTGCGCCAGAAGCAGGATAACCCGGTGCTCATCGATAAGTACCTCAGTGGCACCGAGATTGAAGTCGACGCCATCTGCGACGGCGAGAACATCCTCATCCCGGGCATCATGGAGCACGTAGAGCGCACCGGTATCCACTCCGGCGACAGCATCGCGGTCTACCCGGCAAAGGACATCGACGACGAGCTCAGCGCAAAGATTGTCAAGACGACCGAAGTGCTCTGCACGGAGCTCAAGGCCATCGGCCTCATCAACCTGCAGTACATCATCATGAACCGCGAAATCTACGTCATCGAGGTCAACCCGCGTGCATCGAGAACGGTTCCGTACCTCAGCAAGGTCACGGGCGTGCCTATGTGCGACCTCGCAACAAAGGTCAGCCTCGGCATGAAGCTCACCGACCTCGGCTACGGCACGGGCCTCTATCCGACTTCGCCGTATACGGCCGTCAAGGTGCCGGTCTTCTCCTTCGAGAAGCTCACGGATGTCGATACCCAGCTTGGCCCGGAAATGAAATCCACCGGCGAAGTGCTCGGCATCGGCAACAACCTTGAGGAGGCGCTCTATAAGGGCCTCATCGCCTCCGGCAGCAAGATGAACAAAAAGGGCGGCGTGTTCATCACCGTCCGCGACGGCGATAAGAAAGAGATCGGCGAGATTGCGAAGAAATTCGACAAAATGGGCTTCCCGCTTTACGCCACGACGGGCACCGCAAGCGTGCTTGCAAAGCTCGGCCTCACCGTGAAGATTGTCGATAAGATTCACGAAAGCCCGGTCAACACCATTACGCTGCTTGAAAGCGGTAAGCTGGCGTACATCATCTCCACCTCCGCAAAGGGCAGAAACCCCGCACGCGACAGCGTTAAGATCCGCAGAAAAGCGGCGCTGCTCGGCATCCCGTGCCTCACGGCCATCGATACCGCAAACGCCCTCGCGGACAGTCTGATGAGCCGCTACACCCCGTACAACACGGAGATTGTGGACATCAACAACCTCAAAAAAGAAAAGGTCAAGCTGCCGTTCACCAAGATGTCGGCGTGCAGCAACGACTACATTTATATCAACTGCTTCGAAAACGAAGTTTCCTCTCCGGAGTTCCTCTCCATCTACCTGTCCGACCGCCACAACGGCGTCGGCGGCGACGGTGTCATCCTCATCTGCCCGTCCGATGTGGCAGACGCTCAGATGCGTATGTTCAACCGCGACGGCAGCGAGGGTCTCATGTGCGGCAACGGCATCCGCTGCGTCGCAAAGTACCTCTTCGACAACGGCATCGTGAAAAAGCCTGTCATCAATATCGAAACAAAGAGCGGCATCAAGTCTTGCAGCATCATGACGATGAACGGTAAGGCGTACAAGATTACGGTCGATATGGGCGCGGCAGCGCTTCGCCCGGAGCAGGTGCCCGTAAAGCTCGAAGGCGACATGGTCGTCAACAAGCCTGTCATCATCGACGGTCACGAGTATTACATCACCTGCGCATCCATGGGCAACCCGCACTGCGCGGTGTTCGCACCGTCCATCGATAAGCTGGATCTCAATGCCATGGGCCCGAAGTTCGAGTATAACCCGCTCTTCCCGGAGCGCGTCAACGTCGAGTTCATCGAGGTCGTGGACGAGCGCACCCTTAAGGTACGCGTTTGGGAGCGCGGCAGCGGCGAAACGATGGCCTGCGGTACAGGTGCTTGCGCGGCTGTTGTCGCGGCAACGCTCAACGGCAAGTGCGAAAAAGGCGAGGACATCCGCGTCATCTTAAAGGGCGGCGACCTCACCGTGCGCTATACCGATGAGAAAGTGCTCATGACCGGCGGCGCAGAGAAGGTCTTCGACGGTGTCGTAGAAGTCTAATTGATGTTAAATAGTTCGGCGTTCCGCATTTTTGCGGAGCGCCGAAAAACATTTTAAGAATAAAATCGGAATTTTTTTCTAAAAATTTGAAGAAGATAAAAGGTAAAAATTCAAGAGAAAGCGGTGAAATTCCATGAACAAGTACCTGAAAAAAGCGGAAAACAGCTCGGGCATCGACCACTATACGCGCGTGCCGGGCACCGGGGCAAAGCAGAAGATCACGTTTACCAAAATGCACGGCTGTGCAAATGATTACGTGTATATTGACTGCTTCCAAAATGATATTCAAAACTACGCCGAGCTCGCAATCTATCTTTCTGACCGCCACACCGGCATCGGCGGCGACGGCGTCATCTACATTTGTCCGTCCGATGTAGCCGATGCGAGAATGCGCATGTATAACCTCGACGGCAGTGAGGGTATGATGTGCGGCAACGGCATCCGCTGCGTTGCAAAGTATGTCTACGACAGCGGTATCGCGAAGAAAGACGTTTTGCATATCGAGACAAAAAGCGGCATCAAAATCTGCCGCGTGCATGTTGAAAACGGTGAAGTTACCACTGTCACGGTCGATATGGGCAAAGCGGAGCTCGTGCCCGCGAAGATCCCGGTCGATTTCCCGGGGGATACTGCCGTCAAAGAGAAGATCACCGTCCTTGACAAAGAATACGAAGTCACCTGCGTTTCCATGGGCAACCCGCACTGTGTCATTTTCGGCAAAGATCCCGATATGATCGACCTCGAGAAGATCGGCCCGCATTTTGAGCACTTTGAGAAATTCCCGGAGCGCATCAATACGGAGTTCATCGAGGTGCTGGATAACCACACCTTAAAAATGCGCGTGTGGGAGCGCGGCAGCGGCGAAACCATGGCGTGCGGCACCGGCGCGTGTGCATCTGCCGTTGCGGCGTGTCTCAACGGCTACTGCAAAAAGGGCGAAGATATTACCGTCAAGCTGCGCGGCGGTGACCTTGTCATCCATTATACCGATGACGGCGTGCAGATGACCGGCAGCGCCGACACGGTTTTTACCGGCGTCGTAGAAATTTAATTGTAAAAAAGCCGAAAACGGCTTTAAATAAAAAGAAATAGGGTATTGGAGAAAAATAGGTTTCTCAGTCAAAGAAAAATATAAAAGTTCCACTGTAAAAAAGAAAGGGGTAAGTTCTATGACAAAGTACATTTTCGTAACCGGCGGCGTGGTTTCCGGCCTCGGTAAGGGCATCACGGCGGCATCGCTTGGCCGTCTTTTAAAGGCGAGAGGGTTAAAGGTCGCCGCACAGAAGCTTGACCCGTACATCAACGTTGACCCGGGCACCATGAGCCCGTATCAGCACGGCGAAGTTTACGTGACCGAGGACGGTGCAGAGACCGACCTTGACCTCGGCCACTACGAGCGCTTCATCGACGAAGACCTGAATAAATTCTCCAACCTCACGACCGGCAAGGTCTACTGGAACGTCCTCAACAAGGAACGCCGCGGCGAGTACCTTGGCGAGACCATTCAGGTCATCCCGCACATCACGGATGAGATCAAGAACTTCATTTACAGCGTCGGTCACAAGACGAATGCAGACGTCGTCATCACCGAGATCGGCGGCACGGCAGGCGATATCGAAAGCCAGCCGTTTCTCGAAGCTATTCGTCAGGTTTCGCTCGAGGTCGGTAAGGAAAACTCCCTTTTCATTCACGTCACACTTGTGCCGTACCTCAAAAGCTCCGGCGAGCATAAGTCGAAACCGACTCAGCACTCTGTAAAAGAAATGCAGGGTATGGGCATCTCCCCGGACATCATTGTCCTGCGCTGCGATGAGCCGATCGATCCGAGCATTTTCCACAAGATTGCCCTGTTCTGCAACGTAAAGCCGGACTGTGTTATTGAAAACATGACGATTCCGGTGCTGTACGAAGCACCGATTATGCTGGAGAAAAACAATTTCTCCAGCGTTGTCTGCCGCGAGCTGAACCTCAAGACAAAAGAGCCGGATATGGCCGAGTGGAGCCGCATGGTAGAGAAGATCCGCGGCCGCAAAAAGACCGTCACCATCGGCCTTGTCGGCAAATATATCAAACTGCATGACGCATACCTTTCCGTCGTCGAAGCACTCAACCATGCCGGCTATGAGCACGGTACAAAGGTCGAAATCAATTGGATCGATTCCGAGCTCATCACGCAGGAAAACGCTGCTGAAATGCTCAAGGGCTGCGATGGTATCCTTGTGCCGGGCGGCTTCGGCAACCGCGGTATCGAGGGTATGATCTATGCCGCACAGTACGCAAGAGAAAGCAACGTCCCGTATCTCGGCATTTGCCTCGGTATGCAGATTGCCGTCATCGAGTATGCCCGCCACGTGTGCGGCATCGCAGATGCAAACTCCGGCGAATTCGACGAGTACGGCCTCAATAAGGTTATCGATTTCATGCCGGACCAGTCCAGCACCATCAATATGGGCGGCACACTGCGCCTCGGCAGCTACCCGTGCGAGATCGCGGAGGGCACGCAAATGGCGCGCTGCTATGGCGTTTCCCATATCGATGAACGCCACCGCCACCGCTATGAGTTCAATAACGATTACAGAGAGACACTCACAAAAGCAGGCATGGTCATCAGCGGCACCTCGCCGGACGGCAGGATCGTCGAGACCGTGGAAGTGCCGCAGAACGACTTCTGCATCGGCGTGCAGTTTCACCCGGAATTTAAGTCCCGCCCGAATAAGGCGCATCCGTTATTCCTCGGCTTTGTCGGCGCATCACTCCATAAGAGGGAAAAGAACGCATAAGAGACGGTAATGAGAATAAAAAAGGTCCAAGTATAAAAAGAAGGGAAGAAACCGGCATGAAACTCAACCAAAACTACGCAAACCTTCAGGAAAGCTATTTGTTTCTGACCATTGCAAAGAAAGTCGCCGCCTATACGGAGGCGCATCCGGATAACCACATCATCCGCATGGGCATCGGCGATGTCACTCAGCCGCTCGTTCCGGCCGTCATCGAAGCCATGCACAAAGCAACGGATGAAATGGCACACAAGGAGACATTCCACGGCTATTCGCCGGATCAGGGCTATGATTTCCTGCGTGAAGCCATTCAGGGCTATTACGCAAAGCGCGGCGTGGCATTAAAGCTCAGCGAAATTTTCGTCGGCGACGGCGCAAAGAGCGACGTCGGCAATATCGTCGATATCTTTGCAGACGATAACACCGTCCTCATCCCGGACCCGGTCTATCCCGTGTATGTCGATACGAACGTCATGTCCGGCAGAAAGGTGATCTACCTCGACGCAAACGAGCAGAACGGCTTCCTCGGTATGCCGGATGAAAACGTCAAGGCCGACATTATCTATCTCTGCTCGCCGAATAACCCCACCGGCGCCGTGTATAACAGAGCACAGCTCAAAGCGTGGGTCGATTACGCGCTCAAAAACAACGCTGTCATCCTGTTTGATGCCGCATATGAGTCGTTTATCACGCATGACGATCTCCCGCACAGCATTTTCGAGATTGAGGGCGCAAAAAAGTGCGCCATCGAGTTTTGCTCGTTCTCGAAAACCGCAGGCTTCACCGGTGTGCGCTGCGGCTATACCGTTATCTGCGATGAGCTTGTTTCGGACGGCACCAAGGTCAATACGCTGTGGGCGCGCCGTCAGGCCACAAAGTTCAACGGCGTCAACTACATCACCCAGCGCGCCGCCGAGGCCGTCTTCACGGACGAAGGCCAGCAGCAGGTGAAGGACGTCATCAACTACTACCGTGCGAACGCCAAGGTCATGGTCGATGCGTTCAAGGAGATGGGCGTGTGGTTCACCGGCGGCGAAAATTCCCCGTACATCTGGCATAAGGTGCCGGACGGCATGACCTCCTGGGAATTCTTCGATTATCTCTTAAACGAAGCCGAGGTCGTCGGCACGCCGGGCAGCGGCTTCGGCAAAAACGGCGAAGGCTTCTTCCGCCTTACCGCGTTCGGTACGCTGGAAAAGACACAGGAAGCCATGGAGCGCCTCAAAAAGCTGCTTAAAAAGTAATTCAAACGAAGTCAAAGGGGACTGTGCAAAACCTGCGCAGTCTCTTTTTTGCTCTTGACTTGTGCAGACAAGTTGCTATAATGAAACTGAGCTTATTTCCTACGGAGGATACACTATGCATTACAAAAAAGATCGCGTCGCTTTAAAGCCGCCGCTTGGCTGGAACAGCTGGGATTGCTACGGCCCCGCCGTCAATGAAGTGCAGCTTTTGGGCAATGCGCGTTATATGGCAGAGCACTTAAAAGCGCACGGTTGGCAGTATGTCGTGTGCGACATTCAGTGGTACGAGCCGGAGGCCGGGCAGCGCCACTGGGAGTATAACCGTTTCGCAGAGCTGTGCATGGACGGATTCGGCCGTCTCATCCCGGCGGAAAACCGTTTTCCTTCCGCCGCAAACGGCGCGGGCTTTAAGCCCATCGCCGACCGGATTCACGCACTCGGTCTGAAATTCGGCATCCACATCATGCGCGGCGTACCGCGTCTCGCCGTGCATCGCGCCCTGCCTGTAAAAGGCACGAACGTCACTTGCCGCGACATCGCTCACGCAAACTCCATCTGCGCGTGGAACACCGATATGTACGGCGTTGACGCTGATCGTGACGGCGCACAAGCGTACTACGACGCTATCTTTGAGCTCTACGCTTCATGGGGCGTCGATTACGTCAAGGTCGATGACATCTGCAACGTGAAGATCACTCCGCTCGAGCCGTATTCCGCGCGCCGCGAGATCGAGATGATCCGCCGCGCCATTGACCGCTGCGGGCGCGATATGGTGCTCAGCCTTTCGCCCGGTCCGGCTGTGCTGGAAGAAGCATGGCATCTTGCGAAAAACGCGAATATGTGGCGCATCACGGACGATTTCTGGGATAATTGGGACTCCCTCAAAGAAATGTTCTGGCGGTGCGAGCGCTGGCAGGCGCACGTAAAGCCCGGTCAGTTCCCGGACTGCGATATGCTGCCGCTCGGGCATATCACCATCGCGGCGGACGGTATAGGGCACAATACGAACCTGACACACGCCGAGCAGATCACCATGATGACGCTGTGGGGCATTTTCCGCTCGCCGCTCATCATGGGCGGCGAAATGCGCGATAATGATGCGTTCACGCTGAGCCTGCTCACAAATGACGAGCTTTTAAACCTCAACCAAAACGGCGCCACGCCTTTGCAGCTTTTCCGCGACGAAACAAAAGCCGCGTGGCTCAATTTCGTAGGCAGCACGCCGTATATCGCACTTTTCAACCTCACGGAAAACCGCGCCGTTGTCAGCGCCGAGCTGTCGGAATACACCGATAAAACGCACGCAGAGGAGATCTGGAGTGGGGAGAAGACCGCATTCACAAAAACGCTTTCCGCTAAAATAGAGCCGCACGGCGCAAAGCTTTATAAACTCATTTGACCGGATACAGGAGGAGAACATCATGCTGGAAAAACTGAAAGAAGAAGTCTACAAGGCGAATATGCTGCTGCCGAAATACAAGCTCATCACGTTCACGTGGGGTAACGTCAGCGGCATCGACCGCGAAAGCGGTATCATGGCCATTAAGCCGAGCGGCGTGGAGTACGACCTCCTGCGCCCCGAGGACATGGTGCTCGTCGATGTGAACACAGGCAAAAAGGTGGAGGGCGACCTTAATCCGTCGTCCGATACGCCTACACATGTCGAGCTCTACAAGGCATTCCCGAACATCGGCGGCGTTGTTCACACGCACAGCCGCTGGGCGACCGTGTTCAGCCAGTCCGGCCGCGGCATCCCGGCGCTCGGCACCACGCACGGCGATTATTTCTACGGCGAAATTCCCTGCACGCGCAAAATGACACCTGAGGAGATTGGCGGCGCTTATGAAAAGGAGACCGGCACCGTTATCATCGAGACGTTTAAGGATAAGTCCCCGGACGACATTCCCGCCGTGCTCGTCCACAGCCATGGCCCGTTCACATGGGGTACAGACCCCATGAACGCTGTGCATAACGCTGTCGTCCTCGAGGAGCTCGCGTTCATGGCATGGCACAACCTCGTGCTTGATCCCACAATCCCGCCCATGCAGCAGGAGCTTCTCGATAAGCACTACCTGCGCAAGCACGGCGCAAACGCATACTATGGGCAGGGGAAATAAAGAGCGCAAGGCTTTTGCTGCGCTCACGCTTTCGCTTTGCCTGCTTCTTTCCGGCTGTGCGCAGCCGCCAAAGCCGGTGACGGAAGCCGAAACGCAGACGATTCTCTATACCGCCGCGGGGCATGAAACAGGGCAATTCTCGTCCTCGTGCGGCATTACGCCTGTCGGCGACATGCTCCTGTTCGACCGTCGCGTGCGGAACGACAATGGAAACGTGACGCGTGTTTCGTACTATTGCAAGGATTTAAAAAACGGTGAAGAAACGCTGCTTGGAACGTTGAACCGCATGTACTATGAGCCGACCGACAGCACAGAAGCGGTCATCGGCAGCCACGTTTACCGCATGATTCCGCTTGGCAACTGGTGGAATATGCCCGATAAAGGCGCCGAACTCGCGCTCTATGATTTCGATTTGAACGCGAAAACCATGCAGCGAATCGGCACCGAAAACCACCGCGTAACCGATACAACGACTGGAATTGGCTTAATGCTCTGCGCCTATGGGGAGCATTTGCTCCTCCAAAAAGGTGGGCAAATTTTGCTTCTCGACCCCAAAACCGCCGAGGTGAACACCGTTTACAATGCGCAAAATGGCGCATGTAAAGTGCTCGGTCTTACTGCAGACGCAAACGCGCACGGATTTTCTGTGCTCATGCAGTCCGCGGAAAACCCATCGCAGTTGTCGGTTCACACCTATGAGGAAAGCGGTACGCTTCTAAATATTGCCGATCTGTCTGCGTGTTTGCAAAATCCTGATACCGCAAACTGGGAGAACGGAAACATCAGCTTCGCTGTGCAGGGTGACTACCTGTATTTTTACGGATACGATTTCGGCGAAGACGCAGGCGAAAAACCGATTTACAGTGTACTCGCGAAAATTGACGGCGAGACCTGCACTGAAGTCGCCGATTTCGAGCAAAGCACAGCCAATTTTGTGCCGAGCTATACCGCAAAAGCAGACGGATTTCTGTTTGCGTTCGGCGACATTGCCTACCGCTTTTCCACCCAAAACGGCTGGGAAAAGGGCACAGTTCCGCTGCAAAACGAAGACCTCACACTGCGCGAATGGTACTTTGACGGCGAACATTATTGGGTCTCGGCTGTAAACAAAGACGGCAGTGACTGCACAGGAGACGGCGGCTATGCACAAACTACACGCTATTGCCGCGTGGCAAACGCAGAACTAAACTGGTCGCCGTGCGCCGCACCGAACGAACCATAAAGCAAGACCCGTCGGGGAATATACACCTCGGCGGGTCAAATTATTCGTTATTCTTTTATAAACGTGTCGAGCAGGGCGAGACCCGAAGAGGATTTAAACAGTCGCCGTACGGCTTTTGCGTGGGCAGAAGGATCATCTTCTTCCGTGCAGCCCGCAATGAGGTCGGCTTCAACGAGAAGCTGCAGATCCTTGCCGTCGATCTTGTCGTAGCAGTGGTGCAGAACAATCATCTTGGTGATGCGTGGCAGATCTTCTTCCGCGTAGCCACAAGCCGTCAGAAATTTTCGCGCCAACGCAGGTGCTTCCTTGCGCTGATTCGCGGGGCAGCCGTCATCGTACTTTTCCTTGCAAAACTTGATCGCGATATCGTGCAAAATCGCCGCCGCGCGCAGATTTTCCTGCTCGTGGGTGGGAAGATTTTCCAACTCACCCAGCATTTTCGCAAGGCCTTATACCTTTAAAATGTGCTGTGTGCGGCGTAGGTGCCCGTTCTCATACAGAAGCGCGTCATATAAAAGCTTCGCTTCGTTCGGCATGCAATCCCCTCCGTTTCAAGGTCATCATACCATGGCTTTGACATTTGTGCAAGAGTCCGCTATACTAAATTAAAACGCGACAGATCACGGAGAATCCACATGCTCACCTATTCTTTCTCAAAAATCGGCTCCGAAAGCCTTTATATGTACCTGTATAAGTGCATCCGTGAGGACATTCTGACGGGCAAGATCACGCCCGGCACAAAATTGCCCTCTAAGCGCAGCTTTGCGGAGAACCTCGGCGTCAGCGTCATCACAGTCGAAAACGCCTATGCGCAGCTTGTCTCAGAGGGGTATGTCTACGCCTTGCCGAAAAAAGGCTTCTTCGCCGCCAATCTGGAAAAAAGCACCGCGCCGCAGAAAAAAGAGAGTCCCCGCACACAAATGCCCGTACCGCCGAAATATTTTGCGGATTTTTCCAGCAGCCGCACCGACCCGCAGAATTTCCCGTTTGCCACATGGGCGAAGCTCATGCGCGAGATCATCTCGGAAAAAAGCGCCGAGCTTATGGTAAACGCCCCGTGCGGCGGCGTGTTCGAGCTAAGGTGCGCCATCGCCGAGCACCTTAGGGAGTTTCGCGGCATTGATGCCGACCCGAACTGCATCGTCGTCGGCGCCGGAACGGAGTACCTCTACGGGCTTCTCATCCAGCTTTTGGGGTTCGATAAGGTCTACGCGCTCGAAGATCCCGGCTACCGCAAAATTGCGCAGGTGTACGAGAGCTACGGCGTGCAGTACTGTTTCACGCCGATGGATAAAGAGGGGATAGACCCCAAAGCGCTCGAAAAAAGCGGCGCGGATATTCTGCACATTTCGCCGTCGCACCACTTCCCGACGGGCATCGTTACGCCCATCGCACGGCGTTACACGCTTCTCGATTGGGCCGCGCAGAGCGAAAACCGTTACATCATCGAGGACGATTACGATTCCGAGTTCCGCCTCACCGGCAAGCCTATCCCGGCGCTGCAAAGCATCGATTCCGCCGACCGCGTCATTTACATGAATACGTTTTCAAAAAGCCTTGCCAGCACCATCCGCATCAGCTACATGGTGCTGCCCACGGCGCTCGCCGAAGCATTTTACAAAAATCTTGGGTTCTACGCGTGCACGGTCTCGAACCTCGAGCAGTACACGCTCGCAAAATTCATTTCCGAGGGCTATTTTGAAAAGCACATCAACCGCATGCGCATCCGTTATAAGCAAAAAAAAGACCTCATCTTAAAAGAGATGAAGCGCTGCGGTTTGTTAAAGCTTGCAAAAATTGATGCCGAAGACGCCGGTCTGCATTTTCTCCTGCGTGTCTGCGGACCTGTGCCCGCCGAAAAGATCACCCGCCGCGCGGCGGAAAACGGCGTGCGCGTCACCGGGCTTTCGGCGTATTACCATACAGCGCCCGTAAACCCGCAGACCGCATTCGTCATCAGCTACTCCGAAATTCCCGACGCCTGCATTACCGAAGCCGTCAACCGCTTAGCTAAAGCCGTTACGGCTGCGGTGATGGGGGAGAGATGACAAAACCCCGCCGCCCGCAAAGATAAGATTTTGTCTTTATGGGCGGTGGGGTTAGTGGTATATTTCGCTTTGCAAAATATGAAATGAGCGCTGCCGTATTTGTGAAGTTTTCCGCGTATGCAGAAAGTGAAAGGAACTTCGCTCTTAACGCGCGCAGCGCAGCTCACTGCGAAGCAATTTCACGAGAGCCGAAGGTTGTTATTTTACGCGCCGTAAGGCAAATTCCGTTGAAAAAAGACCATTGTCATTCAACAATGGTCTTTTTGGTGCAGGTAACAGGACTTGAACCTGCATGAACTTGCATTCATATGGACCTGAACCATACGCGTCTGCCAATTCCGCCATACCTGCATATTCTTTTTGCCGTCTCGTTTGACGGCTCAATTATTATAGCATGATGCAGCTGAATTGTCAACAGCTATTTTTTGACTTTTAAGAACTTTTTTCGTTTTCGGTCACGCGGTAGCACAGCGTCATCATGCTGTCGTTCAGATGCACGTTTTCCACGATCGTGTCCGGATAGCGCAGGGCAATGTCGTAGTGGCTGAAATTCCAGTAGCTCTTGATGCCGATGTCATAAAGCAGCTCCACGACCGATTTCACGGCACTGTCCGGCACGCACAAAATCGCCATCAAGGGCGCGTTTTCCGAGCAGAAGCGGCGGATGCCCGCAGCGGGGAGTACGCGCAGGTCGGCAATCTGCTGGCCCACGACCTGTTCGCTGTTGTCAAAAATACCGATGAGATCAAATCCCGCGAAATTATAAGAAATGTGCGTCGCAATGGCCTTGCCCAAATTGCCTGCACCGATTAAAATGCACTTGTGTGCACGGTCCACACCCAAAATAGAGCCAATCTCCTCGCAAAGTTGGTGCACGCCGTAGCCGTAGCCCTGCTGGCCGTAGCCGCCGAAGCAGTTGAAATCCTGACGCACCTGCGAAGCCGTGAAGCCCATTTTTTCGGAAAGCTCCTTGGAGGAAATACGCGTCACCCCGCGCTTGTCCAAGTGCCGCAAAAAGCGGTAGTAGCGCGGCAGACGCCGAATGACCGGCATGGAAATATACGGTTTCTTCTGCATATCATCACCTCGTTTGACAAAATTTTAGCACATCATAAAGACCTGTGCAAGTGTTTTTTATAAATAAGAAAAGAAAAACGGGCGGCCAGACCCTAAAAAGGAGGGAGGCCGCCCACGCTTTTCAAATCCATGGCGGGTTACAGAAGTTGCTCCAAACGATCGCGGATCGCGAGGAGGAAGCCCTCGGTGTCCACTTTCTTTGCATTCGGCAGGGTAGACATCGCCGCAAGGTCGCCGGTCATGATGCCGTCCTCTTCGATCGTCTGCAAGGTTGCCTTTTCAAGCTTGTCCGCAAAGGCGCTCAGCTCCGGCAGGTCGTCCAGCTCGCCGCGCTTACGCAGCGCGCCTGTCCACGCAAACAGTGTTGCGACGGAGTTTGTGGAGGTTGTTTCGCCCTTCAAATATTTGTAGTAGTGGCGCTGTACCGTGCCGTGCGCGGCTTCATACTCGTAAACGCCGTCCGGGGAGACGAGCACGGAGGTCATCATGGCAAGACTGCCGTACGCCGTCGCGATCATGTCGCTCATCACGTCGCCGTCGTAATTTTTGCAGGCCCAAATGTAGCCGCCTTCACTGCGAATCACGCGCGCAATGGCGTCGTCGATCAGCGTATAGAAGTATTCAATGCCGACTTTTTCAAACTTCTCTTTATATTCCGCGTCGTAAATTTCCTGAAAAATATCCTTAAAGCGGTGGTCGTAGGTCTTCGAAATCGTGTCTTTTGCCGCAAACCACAGGTCCTGCTTCATGCTCAGCGCGTAATTAAAGCAGGAGCGTGCAAAGCTCTCAATGCTCTTATCAATATTATGTAAACCTTGAATCACGCCCGGCGTTTTGAATTCGTGGATGGTCACGCGCTCCTCAGTGCCGTCCGCTTTTGTCACAACAAGCTCAGCCTTCGCATTTTCCGGCACGCGCATCTCGACGTTCTTATACAGATCGCCGTACGCATGACGCGCAATGGTAATCGGCTTTGTCCACGTCGGAATGTACGGCGTGATGCCCTTCAGCAAAATCGGCGTGCGGAACACCGTGCCGTCCAAAATGGCACGGATGGTACCGTTCGGCGATTTCCACATCTCTGTGAGGTTGTATTCCTTCACACGTGCGGCGTTTGGTGTAATGGTCGCACACTTTACAGCCACACCGTATTTTTTCGTTGCCTCGGCGGAATCAATCGTAACCTGATCTTTCGTCGCCTCGCGGTGCTCCAGACCAAGGTCATAATACTCCGTTTTCAGGTCAACATAGGGGGTCAGCAAAATATCTTTGATCATTTTCCAGATGACGCGGGTCATCTCGTCGCCGTCCATTTCCACAAGCGGCGTTTTCATGGGGATCTTTGTAAAATCGGACATTTCAAAGCCTTACCTTTCTGCGGCTGCACCGCGAAGCTCCGTGTCACGGGGGGAGAATGTGACGTTGTTTCTATCATTATCGGATATTTTGCGAGAAAAGTCAATCGTAAATTGTGAATAAATTGCATGAAATTGCAGGAAATACAGTTAAACCCTGCAAAACGTGCATACTATGTATTTACAGGACATCGGCGGACATGTTTGCGCTTTGCCCTTGCAGGATGCGTAAAAGCGTGCTATACTGATATACGTGAAAGTTTGTGCCGCGTATGATTCCGCATTTTCTGTGAAAACTAAGCGCATCTTATTCAAAAGGAGCGCTGCGGCATGAAAAGCACAAAGAAACGCTCGTCTTTTTCCATGCAGGAAACGGACGAAGCCGAAGAAGAAAACGAAGGCCTTTCCGACCGCCAGAAGCAGATCCGCGAGGGCGGCGCGGTCGTTACCAAAAACCGAAAGCACACCATCCAGTGCCTCACCGTCATCGGACAGATTGAAGGGCATTACGTCGCACCGTCGCAGAACAAAACGACGAAGTACGAGCACGTGATCCCGCAGATCGTCTCCGTGGAGGAGGACCCGAACATCGACGGCCTGCTCATGATTTTAAACACGGTCGGCGGCGACGTGGAGGCCGGTCTTGCCATTGCAGAGCTTGTCGCCGGCATGCGCAAGCCCACGGTGTCACTCGTTCTCGGCGGCGGACATTCCATCGGCGTGCCGCTTGCAGTGGCGGCAAAGCACTCGTTCATCGCGCCCTCGGCATCCATGACCATTCACCCGGTGCGTATGAGCGGCCTGATGCTTGGCGTGCCGCAGACGCTGGAGTATTTTCAGCGCATGCAGGACCGCATTCCGAATTTCGTCACGGCAAATTCCGGCATTTCCTATGAGCGCTTTATGCAGCTCGCCATGAATACGCAGGAGCTCGTCATGGACGTGGGGACGGTGCTGGACGGCGATGAAGCCGTGGCAGAGGGACTTATTGATACGCTCGGCAGCCTGCACGATGCCATGGATTGCCTCGACAAAATGATTGCCACAGAGAAGAATAAGCAGCGTGCAAAGCCCAGAAAAGGCAAGAAATCACTCTAAAAACGGCATTTGCCGTTTACATAACTTTTTATTTATCGTATAATTATACCGATAAAACCGAACAAAACCAAATTATCCGCAGAAAAGGAGATTACATAATGTCTATTTTTGAAGCAATCGTTCAAGGTATTGTACAGGGCGCAACAGAGTTTCTGCCCGTCTCAAGCAGCGGTCACTTGTCGCTTGCACAGCACATCATGGGTGTAAAGGTAGACAGCTTGCTGTTTGACATTCTTTTGCACCTCGGCACGCTCATCGCCGTATGTGCCGTCTATTATAAGCTCATCTGGCGGCTCATTAAGGCGTTTATTTCGCTCGTTGCAGACGTATTCCGCGGCAAATTTAAATGGAAAGATATGGATCATGACCGCAGACTTTTGATGATGCTCATGATCGGCCTTATCCCGCTGTTCCTTTTGTTCCTGCCGGTTCCGGGCACGGGCATGAAGTTAAAAGATATTTCGGAGCTGTGGGCTTCGGATTCGACGATTTGGATCGAGGGCTTTGCGCTCCTCATGACAAGCGCCCTGCTGTTCCTCGGCATCCGTGCTTCCAAGGGTGCAAAGGTACATCACTTTACGCGTAAGGATGGCAAAGTCGGCGAGATTCGCGGCCGCACAAAGTTCCACACGGCAGACGCCATTTGCGTCGGTGTCACGCAGTGCGCGGCGGCGGTGTTCCCGGGCCTTTCGCGTTCCGGCTCCACCATGGCGGCAGGTCTTCTGCGCGGTATCAACCAGCAGGCAGCGCTCGATTATTCCTTCGTGCTCGGCATCCCGTCCATTTTGGCGGCGGCTGTGCTCACCATTAAAGATGCAATCGGCCAACCGGTCGACATTGGCGTCGGTGCGATGATTGCAGGCGTTGTTACGGCGGCTGTTGTCGGCTTCCTCGCCATCAAGCTGCTCAAGTGGATTGTCACCACGAACAAATTACAGGTTTTCGCTTATTATACGCTGGTGCTCGGCGTTATAACGCTCATCGTTTCCGTTATCGAAGCGGTCACGGGCACAAATCTTTTCACCGGCATGCCGCTTTGATCCGGTGATTTATAATCCGGAGGTTTATTTTGGCGGGTAAAAAACAAAGTACAGCAAAGGGCAGCGCTTCCAAAGCAAAAAGCGGTGCGAAGTCATCGGCTGCCAAAAACACCCGGAGCTCGGGTTCTAAGTCCAATACAAAATCGCGTGCGTCTTCCGCAAAAGGGAAGAGTACGTCTTCAAAACAGAGCGCACCCAGCGTAGAGCAGCTGCGCCAGCGCAACCAGACAGAAGCTATCCTCTGGTTCGGTGCGGCCATTTTAACGGCGTGCTTTGTACTCATTCCGGGCGGCAGCGTGTGGCTTATGGTGCACAACGTGCTGCGCGGCGTGTTTGGCGGCTGGGCTATCCTGCTTGCGGTGCTGATGGGGTATATCGCCGTCAGCAAAACGATGGAGCAGACCACCATGCTGCGCGGCGGGCGTTTAGCACTCATGGTCGTGATTGTCGTGCTGTTTTGCACGGCGGGGCATGTGTTTGGCAGCTTTTTCCCGAAAGAAAAGAGTTTTTTTAAGCTGGTCGGCATCTTATATGTGCATGGCGTAGAGCAGGGCGGGGCCGGTCTTGTCGGCGGTCTTGTCGGCGAGCTGCTCGTCAAGTGCGCGGAAGTGCTTGGCGCACGCATCATCACGGGCGTGCTGCTGTTCGTCTCCGTGCTCATCTTTACGGGCACGTCGCTCGCGAGCTTTTTTAAAAAAATTGCAAAGCCGGCGGTCGTCATTCGCGACGTCGCGCGGCAGCGCAAGGAAGAGCGCCGCATTCTGGAAGAGGAGCGCGGTAATGCGGAGGAATCGCCGTTTGAAACGGTTTTGCCGCAGCACCCGGTGCGCTCTGTCCCGGAGGATGGTAAAATGGAATCGAAAAACAAAGGAAAGACGCCGCGTGTGTATTTGGAGCAGCTTTTCGGTGTGCGCCGCACGGAGCCGGATAACGACCCCGTAGTGCTGCACGATTACACCGAAAGCTCCGCACAGATCAATGCATTGATCGACGAAAACCGCCGTGTGCCGGATTTCCGCGTGCCCGGCTTAGAGCGTGAAGCACAGCCTGCGCAAAATGTGCAGCTGACCTATACGCCGCCGGTGCAGGCGGAAGTGCGCCCCGTGCCGCAGCCTGCTGAAACGCCGGAGACCCACGTGCCAGTGGAACGCGAAACGGTGGAAGCGCCGGTGATTATGCCGCCCGTTATGCAGACGGCAAAGCCGGAGTCTGCACCTGTGCAGCAGAGTGCGTATGCACAGCCTGCGCCGCAGCCGGCCGCACCGACAATCCTCACGCCGGGGTCGTCCCCGGTGACGCCCGCGCACAGCGCGGAAGCTGCCGCGGACGCGCAGAAGGCGACGGAAGAATTCATGAAAAAGAAGTTGGAAGCAGAGCGCATGGAGACCCAGCCTGCGCAATCTGCACCGAAGGAGGAAGACAGCTCGTACATTTTCCCACCGGTTACGATGCTCGCTTCCGGCAAAAAAGTAGATGCCGCCGTGGAGACCGAAGAGCTCCAGACAAACGGCAAGCTGCTTGTGGAAACGCTGAAAAGCTTCGGTGTGCAAACCAAAATTCTCGATATTTGCCGCGGCCCGGCTGTTACGCGCTATGAATTGCAGCCTGCCGCCGGTGTGAAAATCAGCAAGATCACGAACCTCGCCGATGACCTTGCAATGAACCTTGCCGCAACGGGCGTGCGCATTGAGGCGCCGATCCCGGGCAAGGCGGCCGTCGGCATTGAGGTGCCGAACAAGGTGAAGACCATCGTACGCATGCGCGAGCTTGTGGAATCGAACAGCTTTGTGACTTCAAAAAGCCACTTGACCGTGGCGCTTGGCCGCGACATTGCCGGTCAGGTAACGGTGGCAGACCTCAGTAAAATGCCGCATATCCTCATTGCCGGTACGACCGGCTCCGGTAAGTCCGTGTGCATCAACTCGCTTATCGTGAGCCTGCTGTATAAATCCGGCCCGGACGATGTGCGCTTTTTGATGATTGACCCGAAGGTCGTGGAGCTCGGCATTTATAACGGCATTCCACACCTATTGGTGCCGGTCGTCACCGACCCGCGAAAGGCGGCCGGTGCGCTGAACTGGGCCGTTACGGAAATGCTGAAGCGCTACAAAATTTTTGCCGAAAACAACGTGCGCGACTTAAAGGGCTACAACGCCCTCGCGCAGGCGAACAATTATCAGGACGAAAACGGACAGCCCATGCACAAAATGCCGCAGATCGTCATCATCATCGACGAGCTTTCCGACCTGATGATGGCCGCGCCGAACGAGGTGGAGGACGCGATCTGCCGCTTGGCGCAGATGGCGCGTGCCGCCGGCATGCACCTTGTGGTTGCAACGCAGCGCCCGTCCGTGGACGTTGTGACGGGCCTCATCAAGGCGAACATCCCGAGTCGTATCGCGTTTGCGGTGTCCTCTGCCATTGACTCCCGCACCATTTTGGACAGCGGCGGTGCGGAAAAGCTGCTCGGTCAGGGTGATATGCTGTTCTCGCCGGTCGGCGCGCAGAAGCCGCTGCGTATTCAGGGCTGCTTTGTCAGCGACAGCGAGATCGAATCCGTCGTGGATTTCGTGAAGAATTCGAGAAGTGTTATTTACGACGACTCCATTGCGCAGGAGATTGAGCGCAGCGCTGTGGAGGGCTCAAAATCGAGCGACAACGGCAGCAATGACGATGAGGGCAGCGGTGACCCGATGATGAACGAAGCCATTAAGTGCGTTGTTGAAGCGGGCCAGGCCTCCACATCGCTTTTGCAGCGCAGACTGCGTCTCGGCTACGCCCGCGCGGGCCGCCTCATCGATGAGATGGAGCAGATGGGTATTGTGGGTCCGCACGAGGGCTCGAAGCCGCGCCAAGTACTCATCACCTATGCGCAGTGGCTGGAAATGAACATGCAAAAGCAGGATACCCCCGGTGATGCGTAACACAAAGCGCGGTGCACGGGACGGCAGAAAGCTTGTGCGCACAGGCGCGTTGGTACTTGTTTTGCTTCTTTTGGCGTTCTGTTACACGCCGCCCGGACGGGCGATGTGGACGGAGCTCCGCCGCGCATGCGGCTTGCTGCCATTTGCACAGAGCTTGCCCGATGCCGATTTGACGGTTTATATCATCGACGTGGGTAAGGCGGATGCAATCTTAATCGAAACGCCGGAGGGCGCAGTGCTTTCGGACTGCGCGACAGCGGAGCAGGCGAAAACCGTGCTGCGCGTTTTAAAACAGCGAAACATTCAAAAGCTGCGCGCCGTGTGGATCTCGCACGCGGACAGTGACCACGTGGGCGGGCTGACGCAAATTTTGCGGGAGGTGCCCGCAGAGGAGGTGGTCAGCTCCATGTACACGGAGCTGACCGGGCTGCCGGAAGATCAAACCGTGCGAACGGTAAGCGCCGGGGAGACGGTCTCTTACGGCGAGGCGGAATTTCGGGTGTTCGTGCCTTTAGAAGACTTAGAGAGCACGAATGAGAATTCGCTTGTGTATAAGCTTTGCTACAAGGAATTTTCCATGTTATTCTGCGGTGATATTGAGGAGAAAGCGGAAAGACTGCTGCTGGATATATATGGCGACACGTTGCAGGCGGATGTTTTGAAGGTGCCGCACCACGGCAGCGCTTCGGCGACAAGCGATGCATTGCTTGAAGCCGTGCAGCCGCAGTATGCGGTAATCTCCTCGGGCGAAGACAGAAATTTGCTGCCGCGAAACGAGACGCTGAAACGGCTCGCCGACCACGGCGTTGAAATTTTCCGCACGGACGAAAACGGCGGTATTGCGACTTTGACGGACGGCGCTGAAACGAAAATTTGCACGGAAAACGGGAAATAACCCGCTGCTATATAAAAGGTATTACGGAAAGGAACAGATGATATGAAACAAATCACCATCGACCGCTTTGACGGTATTTACGCAATCTGCGAAGACAAGGACAAGGCGTTTTTCGCCATTGAAACGAGCGAGCTGCCGCAGGGTGCAAAGGCCGGCGACGTGCTGAAGATTACCGATGACGGTGCGCTTTCCATCGACGTGGAGGAGACCGAGCGCCGCCGCGCACGCATTTTAGAGAAGCAGAAAAAGCTGATGGGGCTGTAAGAAGGGGCGGCTTATGGGAAGACTGAAATATATTTTTCACTGCATTCTGCACATGGATTATAAATCGCTGCTCGATACGGTGAAAACGGTGCATGAGGTGAGCGGCAAAAACCGTATTTGGCTGTTTTTTGACATCATCAAGTGCGGCTTTAAGTACGGTGCGGGCTACAAGGATTACCTTTTATGCGCGTTTTATGACCTGAATGACAAGCAGCGTGCGACGTATGTGACGCGCGGCATCAATAACTCCATTGTAAAAAGCCTCAACGATCCCGCGTATTACCATATTTTTGATAATAAAAGCGAGTTTTACACGACGTTTGCGGAATATTTGCACCGCGAGTGGCTGCATTTTTCCAAGTGCACAAAAGAGCAGTTTTTGGACTTTATGCAGGACAAAGACGAGATCATCTGCAAGCCGGACGACGCTTCCTGCGGCGTGGGTGTGGAAAAGCTGAAAAAGGCCGACTATGCAACGCTCGACGCCATGTACGGGGACTTAAAGAAAAAGGGCGCGGACGTGATCGAAGAGGTTGTCATTCAGCACCCGGATATGAACCGCATCAACCCCGGATCCGTCAATACCATCCGCGTGTACACGGTGCTTTCCGACGGTGTGTCGAACGTGGTGTACGCATGCATCCGCATGGGCAACAGCGACCGACCGGTGGATAACATCAATGCCGGCGGCATGTATTCGCCGATCGACCTCGAGACCGGCAAAATCGCGTGCGCGGCGTGCGACAAGCAGCGCATCGTCTATGAGCGCCACCCGCGTTCGGGGTGCTTGCTCAAGGGCTACCAGATTCCGTACTGGGACAAGGTGATGGACATTTGCCGTGAAGCGGCACATAAGGTACCGCAGATGGGCTACATCGGTTGGGACGTGGCGATCACAAAAGACGGCCCGCTCTTTATTGAAGCGAACAACATGCCGGGTCATGACGCGTTCCCGCAGATGCCGTTGCAGGCGCCGGATAAGATCGGCATTTTGCCGGTGTTCCAAAAATATATCAAGGGTCTGTGATGACCGAGGCTGATTTTGTCTCTTTCGGGAAGGCGGAAAGGCGGCAGCAGAGCTTGCACAGGGCGCTTGCGGGGATCGTTAAAACGAACCAGATGAGCGAAAACGGCAGACAGATCTGGCCCATGATGTTGAGCGGCAGGGCGGAGTAATCCCACACATGCAGATGAAGCACGCGGTTTACGAGCAGGCCGAATAAAAATTCCACAACGGTTATGATGAGGGAGCCTATGGCGCAGCGCGCCGGAAGGCTTCTTCTTTTCATTTTTTCGCAGCATACGGCGTTGATGAGCAGCAGACAAACGCCGCCGGCAAGTGCCATGGAGGCGTGGGAGTAGCCGCGCCACAGCACTTCCAAAAGGGGATAAAGGCCGCTGCCGGCGAGGAACAACAGACTGTTTTTGCGGACGGTACGGTTCATGGAAAACAACTCCTTTTTCATGACTTTCCTTTTCAGTATGCCCGCTTTTTGTACGCCTATTGCAAAAGAAGCAACAAAATCGAAATAAATAAGCATCAAAAAAGATACGCATGCTACTGTACAAAGCGGCGGAAACTGTGTATAATCAGTACAGACAGAAAGACAGAAAGGTCGGTTTCTTATGAAAAGAATTTTGGTTACGGGCGGCACAGGCTACATTGGCAGCCACACCTGCATTTCTCTCCTTGAAAAGGGCTACGATGTGACGATCGTGGATAACCTTGTAAACAGCAAGGCGCTGGTGGTAGACCGCATTGAAAATTTGAGCGGCAAAAAAGTGAAGTTCTTTGAAGCGGACGTGTGCGACGAAGACGCGCTGCGCAAGATCTTTGCGGAGGACGAGATTTTTGCCGTTATCCATTTTGCAGGCCTGAAGGCAGTCGGCGAATCCGTGCAGATTCCGTTGCGTTACTATGAAAACAACCTCATTTCGACTTTGAGCCTTTTGAAGGTGATGGCGGAGTTTAAGGTGAACAACTTTGTGTTCAGCTCCTCGGCGACGGTGTACGGCAACCCGGCTTCCGTGCCGATCCGCGAGGATTTCCCGCTTTCGACGACGAACCCCTACGGCACGACAAAGCTGATGATTGAGCGCATCTTGAAGGACTACGCGCACGCGAACCCGGATTTTAACCCGATCATCCTGCGCTACTTCAACCCGGTGGGCGCGCACAAGAGCGGCACCATCGGCGAAGACCCGAACGGTATCCCGAACAACCTTGTGCCGTACATCACGCAGGTGGCGGTGGGCAAGCTGCGCTGCCTCGGCGTTTTCGGCGACGACTACCCGACGAAGGACGGTACCGGCGTGCGCGATTACATTCATGTCGTCGACCTTGCAGAGGGCCATGTGGCGGCGCTCAAGAAATTCGACGATCCGCACTGCGGCGTGAAGATCTACAACCTCGGCACCGGTGTGGGTTACTCTGTGCTTGACATTGTGCACGCGTTTGAAAAGTGCGTCGGCCACAAGATTCCGTATGAGATCAAGCCGCGCCGCGCGGGCGACATCCCGGAGTGCTACGCAGACTGCACGAAGGCGTATGAGGAGCTCGGCTGGAAGGCGCAGAAGACGCTGGACGACATGTGTGCAGACTCCTGGCGCTGGCAGACGCAGAACCCGAACGGCTACAACGGCTGATGGCACGCTTCGTTTTAGCCTCGTCCTCCGTGAACCGCAAGGAGATTCTGGAACGCGCGGGCATTGAGTTTACGGTGATCGTCTCGAATGCCGATGAATCGAACGGGCCGAAGGCGCCGGACGCGCTTGTAAAGGAGCTTTCCCGTCGCAAGCTGGAAGCGGTTTTGCCGAAGTGCGAAAGTGGCGATCTTGTAATCGCGGCGGACACGGTGGTGTACATCGACGGCGAAGTTCTCGGCAAACCGAAAGACTTAGCGGATGCAAACCGTTTTATGCACCTGCTTTCCGGGCATGTGCACACGGTGTTTACCGGCGTGTGCATGGCGTATCACGGCGAGCGCGTTTCGTTCAGTCAGGAGACGAAGGTAAAGTTCTATCCCCTGACAGAAAGCGAAATCGCGGCTTACGTGCAGAGCGGCGAGCCGATGGGCAAGGCCGGCGGCTACGGCATTCAGGGCCCGGCGGCGCTGTTCGTAGAGAGTATTGAGGGCGACTACAACAACATTTTCGGTCTGCCTGCGGCGCACGTGATGCAGGAAGCGAAAAAGCTTTTAAAGGCAGACAAAATATAAGACAGGCACGATCAGTCCTTTTCGGCGTATACTGGCGTATCGGAAAGGACTGATGATTTATGTACCGGTATCGCCGAAGACGGTATAAACGCGGACGTAAACGGCGCGTGTTGGCGTTTTTGCTGCTCGTTTTCGCTTTTGTGTCTGCCGAGCTGCGACTGCCCGCGATGAAAACGGAGCTGCGCACGGCAGCGCTGACGGCGCACGCGCAAGAGTGTATCGCGAAAACGGTGCCGGAGTATCTGCCGCAGACCGTCTGCGAAAAGGACGGGGCAGAGACGGCGCTTTCTACATATGCGCTCGGCGTACTGGAAGCGGAGCTGACGGATGCCTTGCGGAAAAGCTTGAACGGCACGGCAAAGGCGTTTGTGCCGCTCGGAAATTTAACGGGGCTGATGCTTTTGAACGGGCGCGGGATGAAGATACCCGTGCGGTTTTCGGTGGAAAGTGCCGTTTCGGTGCGGTTTGAAAGCGTCTTGACGGGCGCGGGCATCAACCGCACGGCGTACCGAACGGTGCTGCATATTGAAGCGGTGCTGTTCACGGCGGAGCGAGACGGGGCGGAGCCTGTGACGGTGACGGCAGCATACCCCGTGTATGAAGCGGTGCTTGCGGGCGACGTGCCGCAGTACGGCGTGGTGCGCGCAGGATAAAAAATTGTGAATAGCCGTTGGATTTTCGCGCGCTTTGTGGTAAGATACTAACAAGTATCGAAATATCTTGAAATGACACGGAGTTTTAACTTATGACGCACGAACAGGCCCGGCAGCAGATTGACGCGCTGCGGGAACAGATCGAGTATCACAATAAAAAATACTATACCGAGGATGCGCCGGAGATCAGCGACTATGCGTACGACATGCTGTACCGCCGCTTGGAAAATCTGGAAGCGGCGTTCCCGGAGCTGAAAACAGAGGACTCGCCGACGAACCGCGTGGGCGCAGCGGGGTACAACACATTTGCGGAAGTGACGCACACCGTGCCGATGGAGAGCCTGCACGACTCGTTTTCCGAAGACGAGCTGCGCGACTTTGACCGCCGCGTGCGCGCCGTTGTGGACGACCCGGTGTATGTGGTAGAGCCGAAATTCGACGGCCTTTCCGTGGCGTTGGAATACGTGAACGGCGTATACACGCGCGGCTCTACGCGCGGCGACGGCATTACGGGCGAAGACGTGACATTGAATATCGGTACGATCAAATCCGTACCGAAGACGCTCAAAGAGCCGCTGCCGTTTTTGGAGGTGCGCGGCGAGGTATATATGTCGGATGAAAGCTTTTTGCGGCTGTGCGAGCGGCAGGAGCTTTTGGAAGAAAAGCCGTTTAAAAACCCGCGCAACGCGGCGGCGGGGTCGCTTCGACAGAAAGACCCGAAGATTACGGCGCAGCGCACGCTGGATATTTTTGTTTTTAACATTCAGGTCATCGAGGGTGAGACCGTCACGACGCACGCGGACGCATTGAAGCGTTTGCACGAGCTTGGCTTTACGGTGTCGCCGCTTTATTGCCGCACGGGCGACATAGAGACGGTAATCGAGAAAATCCGCGAGATCGGCAACGAGCGCGGCACGTTCTCGTACCCGATTGACGGCGCTGTTGTAAAAGTGGACAGCTTCTCTCAGCGCGAGGCACTCGGAAGCACGGCGAAGTTCCCGCGCTGGGCGGAGGCGTACAAGTACCCGCCGGAGGAAAAAGAGACGACGCTCCTTGACATAGAAGTTGCTGTAGGGCGCACGGGTGTTTTGACGCCGACAGGCGTGTTTGAGCCGGTGTTCTTAGCCGGTACGACGGTCAGCCGCGCGACGCTGCACAACCAGGATTTCATCACGGAAAAGGATATCCGCATCGGCTCGCGCGTCATTATCCGAAAGGCGGGCGAGATCATCCCGGAGGTCGTTTCCGTGGTCTCGAACCCGGAGGATACCGTGCCGTACCGTTTGCCGGAAACGTGCCCCTCGTGCGGGGAAGTTATCACGCGTGTGGAGGGGGAAGCGGCAGCGCGCTGCACGAATCCGCAGTGCCCGGCACAGCTGATGCGCAACCTCATTCATTTTGCGTCGCGCGACGCGATGGACATTGACGGATTGGGACCGGCGGCGCTGGAGCAGCTGAGCGCAGCGCTTCAGGTGCACTCGCCGGCTGATTTATACGACATTACGGCACAGGAGCTTGAAACGCTTGATCGTTTCGGCAAAAAGAGCGCGGAAAACCTCGTTGCGGCGATTCAAAAATCGAAAGAAAACGATTTATCAAAGCTGCTGTTTGCGCTCGGCATTCCGCACATCGGCGCGAAGGCGGCAAAGCTGCTTGCGGGCGCGTTCGGAAATATGGATGCTTTGATTGCGGCGGACGAGGAGCAGATTGCGGCGATAGACGGCTTTGGCGGCATTATGGCGCAGGAGGTCTACGCATTTTTCAGAAGACACTCGGCGATAGAGCTCATTGACCGGCTAAAAGCGGCGGGCGTGAACATGACGGCGGAAGCGGTCACGACGGACACGAAATTCCTTGGCAAGACGTTTGTGCTGACGGGTACGCTGCCGAATTTGAAGCGCACGGAGGCCGCGGCGCTGATTGAAAAGGCGGGCGGCAAGGTGAGCGGCTCGGTCTCGAAAAAGACGAGCTATGTTGTGGCGGGCGAAGAAGCCGGCAGCAAGCTTACGAAGGCGCAGACATTGGGCATCCCCGTATTGACGGAAGCGGAGCTTTTGGCGCTTTTAAACGGTGAGGACAACACGGAAAGGAACGAAGCATAATGGCAGAAGAAAGAAAAACGGACGAAGCGCTTGAAAAAGCCGTGGAGACCGATGAGGACATTGACCGCTATATCCGCGAGCTGACGGGAAAGGAAACGCCGAAGGACAAGGAGAAGAAGGCGGAAGAAAAGAAAGCGCCGGAAAAAGAAGAATTCCGCGTGACGAGCCAGATCGGCGAGGACGACTACAAGGCATTCATTTATTACTCTACGCTTGGGCGCTTTAAGTGGCTCATCCCGGCGTTTATCATCGTGCCGCTCGTGTTCTCGTTCCTCTTTGCGTTCAACGCGGGGCATTTTTACGTGGGCAATTTCATTTTATCGCTGCTTATCATGTATGTGGCGATTACGCTGATTGTTGTCATTCGCTGCACGCGCTGGCTTTCTAAAATTCGCAACAATAATCCTGCTGTGATGCACCTGACGGAGACGACGCTTATTTTCATGACGAACAGCGTCATCAACATGAAAAACGGCAACCGCATCAAGGTCGATTACAAGCACATGATCGACGTGGGCGAGAGCAGACGGCACTACATCATGTATTTTGATAACGGCAAATCCATGGTATTCAGAAAAGAAGACATGGAAAAGGAAACGTTGGAAAAGTTCCGCCCGTTTATCGAATCTAAAGTACATAAATTAAAATTTACACAGATGCTCAAAAAATAAACCGGGAGGTTTTTCAACATGGTCATCGATTTAAAAACACTGTACGGCGCGGAAGCGACCGAGCAGCAGAAGCGTTATGAGGAGCTTTCCGCTTACTTTGCGGAGGAGTTCGGGGATGCTAATGCGCTTTCATATTTCAGTGCGCCGGGCAGAACCGAGGTGGGCGGCAACCACACCGATCACAACAACGGTAAGGTGCTGGCGGCGGCTGTGAATCTGGACGTTATTGCGGCGGTGAAGAAGACCGAGAACGGCGTGATCCGCCTGAAATCCGTCGGGTTCCCGATGGACACGGTCGATACGGCAGACCTTAACGTGCAGGAAGCGGAAAAGGAGCGCTCGGCGTCGCTCATCCGCGGCGTGTGCGCACGCTTAAAGGCGCTCGGCTATGAAGTGGGCGGCTTTGACGCGGTGACGACCTCAAGAGTTTTAAAGGGCTCCGGCCTTTCAAGCTCCGCGGCGTTTGAGGTGCTTGTGGTGACGATTTTAAGCCACCTGTATAATGACGACGCGATCGACCCCGTGGAGGCGGCACAGATCTCAAAATTTGCCGAAAACGTGTACTTCGGCAAGCCCTCCGGCTTACTCGACCAGATGGCGGCGAGCGTGGGCGGCTTTACGACGATGGACTTTAAAGACCTTTCCGCGCCGAAGATTGAGAAGATCGATTTTGACCTTGACCGTTACGGCTATGCGCTGTGCGTCGTCGATACGGGCGGAAACCATGCCGACCTGACCGGCGAATACGCAGCTATTCCGGCGGAGATGAAGCGCGTTGCGAAGGCGCTTGGCGGCGAAGTGCTGCGCGAGGTAAGCGAGGAGGAATTTTATAAGAAAATTCCCGAGCTCAGAAAAGAAGTCGGCGACCGCGCGATTTTGCGTGCGATTCATTTCTTCGACGACAACCGCGTGGTGGATAAGGAAGTGGCAGCGCTGAAAGCGGGTGACTTTGAGACGTTCAAGCAATGCGTGATTGCCTCGGGTTATTCCTCGGCGATGAATTTGCAGAATGTGTTCGCAGTTGTGAATCCGCAGGAGCAGGGCTTGTCCCTCGCGTTGGCACTTATTGCGAAGATCCTCGGTGACAAGGGCGCGTATCGCGTGCACGGCGGCGGCTTTGCCGGCACGGTGCAGGCGTATGTGCCGCTCGATATGCTGGACGCGTTCAAGGCAGAGATGCAGAGCGTGTTTGGCGAAAAGAGTTGCTATGTGCTCTCCGTGCGCAGCGCGGGCGGCACGAAAGTGACAATCGAATAAGTTTAACGGCGGCTTTGGTTTTTAGAGCCGCCGTTTTTGCGTATTGCGGGAAATACGTGTTGCGAAATTGTAAATATTGGGAAACGGTGGATTTCGCCTTGCGAATCATGCCGATTTGTGGTATAGTATACTCTGTATCATTATGACAGCTTACCGCAGACAGCTTGTCTGCGTGCGATAAAGGAGAATGTTTTTTGAAGGATAAAGAAATCACCGTTACGGCAGACGAGCTGCAAAAGCAGAAGCTATACACGGCGGACGTTGCGGCGATCATGCAGGTGCGCGCGATGCACGGCACGCCGAAGGCGCTTGTGCGCACGTATGGCTGCCAGCAGAATGTGGCGGACGGCGAACGCATTAAGGGCATGCTCTCTGAAATGGGCTTTGAATTCACTGAAAATGAAGATGAAGCCGATTTTATTCTGTTCAACACCTGCGCCATTCGCGAGCACGCCGAAGACCGCGTGTTCGGCAACATCGGCGCGCTGAAAAACGTGAAACGCCGCAACCCGTCGCTGCTTATTGCCGTATGCGGCTGCATGATGGAACAGGAGCGCGTGGCGGAGCGCATTAAGGCGTCGTTCCCGTTTGTGAACATCGTGTTCGGCACACACGTCATCCACCGACTGCCGGAGATGATGTACACCGCCGTGACCGACTCGAAGCGCGTTTTTTTGCGCGGGCATGAATCGAAAGAGATCATTGAAGGCCTGCCGGTGCGCCGTGACGGCAACACACGCGCGTGGGTGACCGTGATGTACGGCTGCGACAATTTCTGCTCGTACTGCATTGTGCCGTATGTGCGCGGCCGGGAAAAGAGCCGCCACCCGGATGCCATCGTCGCCGAGTGCCGCGAGCTCATTGAGCAGGGCTACAAAGAAATTACGCTGCTTGGACAGAACGTGAATTCCTACGGCAAGGGCTTGCCGGAGAAAGTGAATTTTTCGGAGCTTCTGCGTCGCATTGACGCGATTGACGGCGACTACCGTTTGCGCTTTATGACCTCGCACCCGAAGGACGCGACGCACGAGCTGTTCGACACGATTGCGGAGAGCCGGCACATCTGCCACTACATCCACCTGCCGTGCCAGTCCGGCAGCAGTCGTGTGTTAAAGGCGATGAACCGCCACTACGACCGCGAAAAATATCTTGACCTCATCCGCTATGCGAAAGAGAAAATGCCCGATCTGTCGCTGACCTCCGACATTATCGTCGGCTTTCCGGGCGAGACGTATGAGGAGTTCTGCGAGACGCTGAGCCTCATCCGCGAGGTGGAGTTCACGTCGCTCTTTACGTTTATTTTCTCGCCGCGTCCCGGCACGAGAGCCGCCGAAATGGAAGACCCTGTCACGTACAAGGAGAAAACGCAGTGGTTCTCGGAGCTTTTGAAGACGCAGGAGGAGATTGCCGCAAAGCGCTGCGCTTCCATGGTGGGCAGCACGGAGCGTGTGCTCATTGAAGAGCGCAACGAGAAAAACGGTTTGCTCAGCGGTCGCACCGCAAGCAGCATCATTGTGGAATTCCCCGGCGAAGACGAATGGATCGGCGAATTCAAAAATGTAAAAGTAACCGAAGCGCGCAACTGGATTTTGCGCGGCGAATGTGTAGACTAAGCAAAACGGGTTTTGACCCATTGCTTTTTCAAAATACAATAAAATTTATAATTTATTTTAAGGAGCTATTACTATGGATATCATGAAACTGACAAGAGAACTCGGCCGCGCTTTGCAGCAGGACCAGACCTACATCAACATGAGCGTTGCGGAGCAGCAGTGCAACGAGGACGAAGCTTTGCAGAACGCCATCGGCGAATTCAACTTAAAGCGCATGGCCATCAACAACGAGGCGGGAAAGGAAGACCGCAGCGAGGAACTTATCGAGCAGTACAACAAAGAACTGCGCGAGATTTACGGCAGAGTGATGCAGAACGAGCACATGGCGGCGTATCAGGCGGCAAAGAACGAGTTTGATGCGCTGATGCAGCGCGTGACGGGTGTGCTTTCCATGTGCGCGGAGGGTCAGGACCCGGATGGCTGCGATCCCGATGCCTGCGGCTGCACCGGCAGCTGTGCGACCTGCGGCGGTGGCTGCCACTAAGGCAGAATTTTGCAAAGTTTGCACGTGATCTGCTTGCATCTTTTCCGCCATACCGGTCGTAAAGTCCTTGACAGGCGCCAGCCTGCCTGCGGAATTTACTACGCAAGGCGTATACGCTCATGACGAAAAATCTGACGGCGCATCTCGCGCACCTACTTTACAAAAATCTGCCTTTGGCAGTAATTCACTTGTTGACTGAATCTTAACGATATGGAGGCCGGGCATGGCTGATTATTCCCCGATGATGAAACAGTACTTTGAAGTGAAGGAAAAGTACCCGAACACGCTCCTTTTCTTTCGCCTTGGGGACTTTTACGAGATGTTCTTTAACGATGCGAAAATCGCGTCGCGTGAGCTGGAGCTGACGCTGACGGGCCGTGACTGCGGCCAGGAGGAGCGCGCGCCGATGTGCGGCGTGCCGTTCCACAGCGCGGAGACGTATATCGCGCGGCTTGTGGCAAAGGGCTACAAGGTTGCCATCTGCGAGCAGATGGAAGACCCGGCACTTGCAAAGGGCATCGTAAAGCGCAGCGTTATCCGCGTCATCACGCCCGGCACCGTTATGGAAAGCAGCATGCTCGACGAGGCGAAGAACAACTACATCGCTTCCGCGTATTATCAGGGTGATAAGGTGGGCATCTGCTTTGCGGATATTTCAACGGGTGAGCTGGAGGCGACGACGCTGACGGCGGAGAAGGGCGAGACGCTCTCCCGCGCGGTCATCGACGCGCTGTCGCGATTTACGCCGCGCGAAATCCTCATCAACCCGGAATTTACCGATTTGACGGACGTGGCGAAATTCATTTCCGATAAGCTTTCGGCGTCACTCGAGTGCATGGATTTTGCGGTTTACGAACCGCTGCACGCGGAAGAAACGGTGAAGGCGCAGTTTCACCCCGAGGTTTTGAAACGCTCCGACGTTTTGAATTTCCCGGAGATCACGGCGGCGCTGAGCGCTTTGCTCGAGTATCTCAGCCGCACGCAAATCACGGGTTTGGAGCGCATGGAGGAAATTCGCATATATTCGCAGGCGAAGACGATGCGGCTTGATTTAAACACGCGCCGAAACCTTGAATTACTCGAGACGATGCGCAGCAAGGAGCGCCGCGGTTCGCTTTTGTGGGTGCTTGACAAGACCAAAACGGCGATGGGCAAGCGGCTTATCCGCACATGGCTCGAGCAGCCGCTTTTGAGCCCGGCGGGCATTACGCTGCGGCAAAACGCGGTGGAGGAGCTGTTTGAGAACCGCCCGCTTTTAGACGATGTGACCGAGGCGCTGACGGGCATTTTTGACCTGGAGCGCATTATGACGCGCGTGGTGTACGGCTCTGTAAACGGCAAAGACCTGCGTGCGCTGTGGTCGGCGCTGACGCGCTTGCCGCAGCTGAAAGCGCTTTCTGCGACGTTTAAAGCGACGATGCTGCGCGACATCGACAGCCGCATGGATGTGCTCTCCGATATTTGCGAACTCATCGACCGCGCCGTTGTGGAGGAGCCGCCGCACACGATCCGTGAGGGCGGCATTATCCGCGAGGGCTTCAACGCAGAGCTTGACGAAGTGAAAAGTGACATGACGAACGGCAAGCAGCTCATCGCCGAGCTGGAGGCGCGCGAGCGCGAAGCGACGGGCATTCCGAAACTGCGCGTGGGGTATAACCGCGTGTTCGGGTATTACCTTGAAGTTTCGAACGCGTTTAAGGACAAGACGCCGGAGCACTACGTGCGCAAGCAGACGCTTGCAAACGGCGAGCGGTACATCACGCAGGAATTAAAGGAGCTTGAAAACCGCATCTTAGGTGCGCACGACCGTTCTATTGCACTTGAGGGCAAGCTGTTTGAAGAAGTGCGCAGGACGATTGCGGAGCAGCTGACCCGCGTGCAGGAGACGGCGAAGGCGATTGCGGAGCTGGATGTTTTGGCATCGTTTGCGGCGGTATCTGTGCGGAACGACTACACGCGCCCGACCATTACGGCGAACGGCAGGCTGTATTTAAAGGACAGCCGTCACCCGGTGGTGGAGGCGCTGCTGACGGGCAGCGCGCCGTTTGTGCCGAACGACCTTGAGATGGACCCGAATCAGAACCGTGTGTCTATCATTACGGGCCCGAACATGGCGGGTAAATCTACATATATGCGGCAGGTGGCGGTCATTGTCATCATGGCGCAGATCGGCTGCTTTGTGCCGGCGAGCGCGGCGGAGATCGGCATTGTGGACGGCATCTACACGCGCGTGGGCGCTTCTGACGACCTTGCGGCGGGGCAGTCCACGTTCATGGTGGAAATGGCCGAGGTGGCGGAAATTTTGAAGAGCGCCACGAAGGACAGCTTGCTGGTTTTAGATGAGATCGGCCGCGGCACCTCGACGTTTGACGGCATGAGCATTGCGCGGGCGGTCATCGAATACGTACACGACAAAAAGCTGTGCGGTGCGAAGACGCTGTTTGCGACGCATTACCACGAGCTGACGGAGCTGGAAGACCTTTTGCCTGGTGTGCAGAACTTCAGTATTGCGGTGAAAAAGCGCGGGGACGACATCACGTTCCTGCGGCGTATCGTGCGCGGCGGCGCGGACGACAGCTTCGGTATTGAGGTCGCGAAGCTCGCGGGCGTGCCGGACAAGGTGGTGCGGCGTGCGAAAGAGGTATTAAAGAGCCTTGAAAGCGGCGAGATGGTGAAAAAACCGAAAAACGCCGTGAAAGTGCAGCAGGAGGAACCGATACAGCTGACGATGCTGACAAAGGACACGGAGGTTTTAAACCGCCTGAAAAGCCTGGACGTCAACACGCTGACGCCGATCGAATCCATGAACATTTTGTTTGAACTTGCAAATATGCTGAAATAAATTTATCGCGAAAGGAAGGTGCAGAAAATGCCGAAAATTCACGTTTTGGAAAAGCAGGTCGCGGAGCTGATCGCTGCCGGTGAGGTGGTGGAGCGCCCGTCTTCCGTCATTAAGGAGCTTGTGGAAAACTCCATTGACTCCGGCGCGTCGATTGTCACGGTGGAAATTCGCCGCGGCGGCGTGACGTATATCCGTGTGACGGACAATGGCTGCGGCATTGCGCGCGAGGACGTGGCGACGGCATTTCTGCGCCATGCAACGAGCAAGGTGCGCGAAAAGGACGACTTAGACGCGATTTTGACGCTCGGCTTCCGCGGTGAGGCGCTGGCGTCCATTTCGGCTGTGTCGCGCGTTGACCTCATCACGCGCACGGCGGACAGTTCAATCGGTACGCACTATTCCTCCGAGGGCGGCAGCGACGTGGAGATCGAAGACGCGGGCTGCCCACTTGGCACGACCATTACGGCGCGCGACCTGTTTTTTAACGTGCCGGCGCGTATGAAGTTTCTGAAGAAAGACACCGCAGAGGGCAACTCTGTGGCGGGACTGATGGACAAAATTGCGCTTTCGCATCCGGAAATCTCGTTCCGCCTCATTCGCGAGGGCAAGGAAGTGCTGCACACGCCGGGCGACGGCAAGCTGAGTTCGGCGATCTATGCGGTGTTCGGCAAGGAGTTTTCCGGCGCTTTGCTGCCGGTGGATTATACCTTGGGCGGCATTCGCGTGCACGGGTATATCTCGTCGCCGATTGCGAGCCGACCGAACCGCAGCATGCAGAATTTCTTCATCAACGGGCGTTTTGTGCGCAGTCGCACGGCGTGTGTGGCGCTGGAGGAAGCGTACAAGGGCGCGATTATGGTGGGTAAATTCCCGGCATGCGTGCTGCACATCGAGCTGCCGTCGTCGATCGTCGACGTGAACGTGCATCCGGCGAAGCTGGAGGTGCGCTTTGTGAACGAGCGTCCGGTGTTTGATGCGGTGTACCACGGGGTGAAATCCGCCGTGACAGCGAGCCGTGATATGAAGTCCGTTGACCTTGCGCAGCACGCAAGGCGGCCCGTCGACCCGTATAAGCCGGATGTGGTCGTAAAGCCGCAGCAGATGGTGCTGAATCAGCCGCCGAAAACGGAGACGGTGAAGACGATGTCTGCGCCGGTCGTGAAGTCTGCGCCCGTTATCAACACGAGCAAAAAAGAGGCGGAAGCGCCGTATGAGCCGCCCGTCGATATGCCGCCGATGCCGCATACGTTCTCGGACAGCGCAGAGCGGGAGAAAAAGCCGCAGCTTGAAAGTATTCGCACGTCGATCGAGCGCGTTTTGGAGGCGGAGCCGCAGCCGGTGACAAAGCCGGAAGTGATAACGGAAGAACCGCCCTTACCGCAGCCGCCCGAGACGGAGCCCGTGCCGCCGGCGTGGGAGGAAACACCCGTGCAGACGGAAGCAGTGCAGGAAAATCCGGAAAGCGACACACAGCCGGAAACATGCATTGTGCCGGAGACGGAGCGGGATTTGTCCCGCATGGCGCATAAGGTGATCGGCGAGGTGTTTGGCACGTATATCATCCTTGAATACGACGCGCAGACGCTGATGTTTATCGACAAGCACGCGGCGCATGAGCGACTGCTGTACGAAAAGCTCAAACGGCGCGAAGAAGCTGCTATAGCGCAGACGTTGCTTGTGCCCGTGACGGTGACGATGGACAAAAACGAGTACACGGCGGTTTTGCAGAATTTGAGTGTTTTTGAGCAGGCGGGCTTTGACGTGGAAGATTTCGGCAGCGGTACCGTTTTGGTGCGCAGCGCGCCGCTTAATTTGAACGGTGCGGACATCAAGGACTCCGTGCTCGAAATGGCGGGATACCTTGAAGAAAACAAGACCGACGCAACGACGGAGCACATGGACTGGCTATACCACAACATTGCGTGCCGCGCAGCCATTAAGGGTGGGAACGCCTCGAAAAAAGAGGAGCTCATTGCACTTGCGGAAGAACTGGAAGCGAACCCCGATGTGCGCTACTGCCCGCACGGCAGGCCGATCTACGTGATGCTGAAAAAGCGGACGCTGGAAAAAGAATTCGGTAGAGTTTAACGGTTTGCTCACAAACACGGGCGAAAGTTGTGCTATTATAAAGTTATGTAAACAAAAGGAGGCGCCGGAATGACGAAAGTACAAGAGAAAATCAAGGTATTCGCGGTGTGCGGGCCGACTGCCTCCGGCAAGACCTCGCTTTCCGTAACGCTTGCGAAAAAGCTCCATGCGGAGGTGGTTTCGTGTGACTCGATGCAGATTTATAGGGGCATGGAGATCGGCACGGCAAAGCCGACCGCGGACGAGATGCAGGGTGTGCCGCACCACCTGATGGGTTTTCAGGATCCTGCGGAGCCGTTCAGCGTGAGTGACTATGTGGCGCTTGCGGGAAAGGTGATCGAAGACATACATGCGCGTGGCAAAAACGTGTTGCTTGTCGGTGGCACGGGCTTATATGCGCGCTCGCTTTTGAAGGCGGTGCCGTTTACGGAAAACAGCCGTGATGATGAAATCCGCGGTAATTTGGAAGCGGAATTTGCGGCAGACGGCATTGAACCGCTTTATGCGCGGCTAAAAGAGCTTGACCCCGAGGGGGCCGAGGGTATCCATCCGAATAATACGCGTAGGGCCATCCGCGCGCTTGAATACTGCATGGTGACGGGCGAGCCGTTCTCAAAGCAGGCGAAGGACTCGAAAGCGGTGGAATCGCCGTATGACGGGAAAATGTTGGTGCTGTCTTTCAGAGACCGCGAGACGCTTTACGGGCGTATCAACCTGCGCGTGGAGCAGATGTTTGCAGACGGCCTATTAAAAGAAGTCGAGGATTATTTTAAGCGGTATGGCACGCCGGGGCAGACCTCCGTGCAGGCCATCGGCTACAAGGAGCTGTTCCCGTATTTTGAGGGGCAGTGCTCCTTAGACGAAGCAAAGGAAAATATAAAAAGGGAAACACGACGCTATGCCAAGCGCCAATTGACGTGGTTCCGCCGGGAGGAAGATGCCGTGTGGCTTTTTGCGGATGATTTTGATGCCCCGGCAGACCTGATAAGCGCGGCAGAGGACATAGCCCGCGCGCATTTTGAAGACTGAAAGGAAGCCCCGCTATGGGAAGCAACACATTATTTCGTAAAATCAGTTCGATCGCCGTGGCGATTTTGCTTTTGATATATGTAGGCTACCAGATTTACAGAAGCCAATACACCGGATTTAAAACGGAAACGGCCATGTACGCTGACCTTTCCGCATCCATCGACACCACGGGCTTTATTATCCGCAATGAGGAGCTTGTGTATTCGCGGTACGACGGCGTTTTGAACTACACGCTGGACGACGGAGAGAAAACGGCGTTCGGCGGCACGGTGGCAGAGCTGTACCCCGCGGAAGAGGACGCCGCCGCACACAACCGCATGCTGCGCATCGACGAGGAGCTTACGCGGCTAGCCGTGCTGGAGAACCCCACGGAGGTCGCGTCCTCGAACCCGAAGAACATCGGCAGCCAGATCAATAAAACGGTCACGGGACTGCTTTCCGATTTGAAATCCGGTGCGTTTTCGTCGATCTCGAACGATAAAAACGACCTGTACCTCTTGATGGGCCAAAAGCAGATCGTGACGGGCGCGGAGGATTCCGCGAGCTATGTGGCGCACATTGAGAATTTGAAATCGGAGCGTGCAACGCTGGAGACGACGACCTCTTCAAGCACCGGCACGGTGACGTCGCCGGCTTCCGGCTATTTTATCCATACGGTGGACGGCTACGAAAACGCGGTGGACACCGACGATGTGGAGCAGCTGACCGTAAGCGATGTGCGTGCGTTGGAAGAAGGCGAAGCGGGCAGCAATGCGGACAGCACGGTCATCGGCAAGGTGGCAAAGGAATTCAACTGGTACATTGCGTGCATCATCGATGAAAACGACCTTGTGCGGCTTGACCGCACGACGAATGTGAAGGTGGAGATGCCGTTTGCGACGGCGGAGACAATCCCGGCCGAGGTCGTGAAGATCAATAGGGACGAAGCGAGCGGGGACGCAGTGGTCATTTTGAAGTGCTCTTACATGAACACAGACCTTGCCGCCGCGCGCAAAGAGCCGCTGCGCATCGATTTACAGTCGTATGCCGGTGTGCTCGTGAACGAAAAGGCCATCCACTTTGCGGATGTGACCGTGACGGATACGGACACGGACGGCAATGTGACGGAGCATGTGGAACAGAACGTGAAGGGTGTTTACATCAAGTCCGGCAGCCGCGTGCGCTTTGTGCAGGTATTCTCCGATGCGACGATCGACGGCTATGCCGTGTGCAAGCTGAACCTTTCTTCCTCGGAAAAAGAGCAGCTCGTCACCTCGAGAACGATACAGCTTTACGATGAAGTCATTGTGGAAGGGACGGATCTTTATGACGGAAAAATGCTTTGAGGAGCGTTTTAGGGACGTAGAGGAAAACTATAAGGTCATCACGAACCGCATTGCGGAGGCAGCGGTGCGCTCCGGCAGAAAGCCCGAGGACATCACGTTTCTTGCGGCGACGAAGACCGTGCCGGCGGAGGTCATCAACCACGCCATCGGCTGCGGCCTGCGCTTCATCGGCGAAAACCGCGTGCAGGAATTCATGGACAAATATGAAAAGATCGATTGGGACAAGGGCGTTTCCGGCCAGATTATCGGGCGCTTGCAGACGAACAAGGTGAAATATATCATCGATAAGGTCGACTGCATCCAGTCGGTGGATTCCGTAAAGCTTGCAAAGGAAATTTCCCGCCTTGCGGAGAAAATAGGCCGCAAAATGCCGGTGCTCATTGAAGTGAATATCGGCGGGGAAGAAAGCAAGGGCGGCATCGAAAAAGCTGCGCTGTCCGAGTTATTGGAAGAAATTGCCGTGCTGCCGGGCATTCAGGTGAACGGATTGATGGCAATTCCACCAATTTGTGCGGAAAAATCTGCGCTATGCAATTATTTTTCCCAAATGCATCAATCTTTTATTGACATCCGCGCCAAAAAAATAGATAATGTATTTATGAATTGCCTTTCGATGGGTATGTCTTCCGATTACGCGGAGGCCATCGAGTGCGGCGCCACTATGGTGCGCATCGGCTCTTCGCTTTTCGGCCCGCGCGACTACACGCGCTGACCGATCCTGTTATGCAGAAAATGGAGGTATAATATATGGCAGGCATTGTAGAGAAGCTTCAGAAAATGTGGAACCCGCCCGACGACGAGTATGATGAATACTACGAGGACGAGGCCACGGAGCCCACGGCAGACAGCCGCGAGGAGCAGCCTTCCGCACGCCGTTCGTTCTCCTCTTCAAGCTCGAACCGCGTTGTGAACATTAACCACGCACGCGCAGGCGCACAGGTGGTTGTGTTTAAGCCGAACTCTTTCCGTGACGACACAAATAGCATTGCGGATGAAATCAACCAGGGCCATACGGTCGTTGTGAATTTTGAAGAGACGAACGCGGGCGAGGCGCGCTATATTCTGGCGTTCCTCAGCGGCGCTTCTTACGCGAACCACGGCGAGGTGAGACCCATCGCCGCGAAGACGTATATTTTCACGCCTGCGGGCGTGAGCCTGAGCGGTGCGGAGATTCGCGATGACCTTGCACAGAACGGCGTAACGTTCTGATATGGCCGCACAGGAAGACAAGCTTTTTGAAGCGAAAATAGAGGATTGCCTGCGCCTTGGCGAAAAAAGGCCGGCTTTTTTGGGCTTTTTGGATCTTTCCGAGCGCGCGTACGCAGAAGAATATTTGCGCCGTGCGCATGCGGAAAATTACCGGTTTTTCGGTGGCTTTCCCGAAGCGGAGCGAACGGTTTTGGGCGTGTTTCCAGATTATATGGAGCCCTTAGATGAGGAGTTTCCGGTGACGGGGCTCACGGTGAAGTTTCGCCGACAGGATGCGCTTTCACACCGCGATTTTATGGGCTCATTTCTGGCACAGGGCGTGGTGCGTGCATCGCTCGGCGATATTCTGACCGAAGAAGGGCGCGCCGTGCTGTTTGTGAAAACAGAGCTTGCACCGCACTTTCTTTCGCAGATCGATAAGATCGGTCGGGTTGGGGTGCAGATTACAAAGGGCTTTACAGATCCGCTGCCGCAGGCGCACAGTTTTCAGCCGATGGGCGGCGTGGTCGCTTCGGAACGCTTAGACTGCTTGGTTGCCTTTTTGGCGGGCACCGGCAGGGAAAAAGCCGCGCAGATGGTGCACGCGGGTTTGGTTTCCGTCAACCATAGGGAGACGGATTCCGTTTCGCACCGTGTAAATGAAGGAGACATCATCTCCATACGCCGCTGCGGGCGATTTATTGTTGATATGCTCGGCCCGGTCACGAAAAAGGGCCGTTTATCTGTGAAATGCAGAAAATACATATAGGAGGCTTACACACATGTTATCGATTAAAGACATCAATGAAGTCAGCTTCAGAAAATCAAATTTTTCCGGTTACAATTCTGATGATGTCGATCAGTTTATTGATGAAGTTTTGGAGACCGTAACGGCGCTCACAAAGGAAAACGCAGAGATTAAAACGCGCAAGACGGATGATTCCGCCGCTGTGCAGCAGTTACAGGCGAAAAACGCCGAGCTGCAGGAGAAGCTTTCTATTTTGGCTGCAAAAATTGAGTCTTACCGTGCAGAGGAAGACGGTATTAAGGACGCCATTCTCAGCGCACAGCGCCTTGGCAATGCTTCCATCCGTGAGGCAAAGGCGAAGGCCGAGAAGATTGTGAACGACGCAAACGCGAAGGCGGACGCTCTTGTAAAAGATGCGAAGGGCCGCTCCGAAACGCTTGTGAAGTCCTATGAAAAGCAGATCGCCGCAAAGGAGAAAGAGCTGGAGAACATGAAGCGCGAGGTGACAAACTTCCGTGCTTCGCTCTACGGCATTTATAAAGAACACCTTGCCGTGATTGAGAAGATTCCGACGTTTGATTTGCCGGAGGAAGAGCAGGAGGAAAAAGCGCCCGCCGAGGAACCGACGCCGGTATACACCGAGCCCGAAGTGATTGAGGAGCCGGAAGAAGAAATCCCGGTGCCTGCAGCACAGCAGGTCAAAGAGGAACCCGCACCGGCCCTCGCAGAGCCGAAGCCCGCTCCCGCACCTGTCCCGGAGCCGATCCCCGCACCGGCGCCGGTACAGCCGCAGCCTGTTTACGACAAGGACTCTTATATTAAGGAGCAGTTCAGCGGCATCGGTCTTGATCTGAACGCTTACGCCGACATCCCGGAATCTTTGCAGAAAGAAAAGGAGGCCCTTTTCAGCACGCTGGAGTTCGGCGTTGAAGACGAAGGCGACAAGAAAAAGGGCAAATTTAAGAGAAGATAAAACCAGCAGAAAGGCACGGATCAATATATGGATTACAAAAGCACATTGAATCTCCCCAAGACCGACTTTGCCATGCAGGCCGGCCTACCGAAGCGCGAGCCGGTAATGCTCGAAAAGTGGTATGAAGACAAGGTTTACGAGACCGTTCTCGAAAAGAACGACGGTAAGCCGCTTTATGTTCTGCACGACGGCCCTCCGTATGCAAACGGCGATATCCACCTCGGCACGGCGCTGAATAAGACGCTGAAAGACTTTATCGTTCGCTACAAGAATATGTCCGGCTTTAAGGCACCGTACGTTCCTGGTTGGGATACCCACGGCTTGCCGACCGAGCTGAAGGCCAGAAAGAAAGCGGGCGTTTCGAATTCCACTGCAATCTCCGACATCGAGCTGCGCAAGCTCTGCCGCGAGTTTGCCCTCGGCTACCTCGATGAGCAGCGCAACTCCTTCAAGCGTCTTGGCGGCATCGGTGAATGGGACAACCCGTATGTCACTCTGCGCAAGGAATTTGAAGCAAAGCAGATCGAGATCTTCTCCGAAATGGCGACGAAGGGCCTCATCTATAAGGGCTTAAAGCCGGTTTACTGGTGCCCGGAGTGCGAGACTGCACTGGCGGAAGCCGAGATTGAATACGCAGAGGATCCCTGCCACTCCATCTATGTGAAGTTCCGCGTGACGGACGACAAGGGCCTTTTGACCCCGATGGGCGCAGACCTGAGTAAGACCTACTTCGTAATCTGGACGACGACGACCTGGACGCTCCCCGCGAACGTCGCGATTTGCGTCGGCCCGGAATTTGAATATGCACTTGTAAAGTCCGGCGACGAATACTATGTGATGGCAACGGCCCTGACCGAATCTGCCATGCAGGCGGCGGGCAAGACCGATTACGAGATTCTTGGCACCTTAAAGGGCAGCGATCTTGAGTATATGAAGACGGCGCACCCGTTCATCGACCGCACATCTCTCGTCATCGTGGGCGACCACGTTACGTTGGAAAGCGGTACCGGCTGCGTTCACACGGCTCCGGGCCACGGCGTCGAAGACTATGACGTCTGCCACAATCACTATCCCGAAATTCCGATCGTTGTGCCGGTGGACAGCCATGGCAAGATGACCGAGGAAGCGGGTCAGTTTGCAGGCCTGACGACCGAGGAAGCGAACAAGGCGATTGCACAGCACCTTGAGGATACAGGCGCACTGTTCGCTTTACAGAAGATCATCCACCAGTATCCGCACTGCTGGCGCTGCAAGAAGCCGGTTCTGTTCCGTGCAACCGAGCAGTGGTTCTGCTCCGTGGACGCTATCAAGGATCAGGCTATTGAAGCCATCAAGGGCGTAAAGTGGATCCCGGGCTGGGGCGAAGACCGCATTTCCTCCATGGTCCGTGACCGCAATGACTGGTGTATCTCCCGTCAGCGTCGCTGGGGTGTGCCGATTCCGATTTTCTACTGCAAGGACTGCGGCGAGCCGCTCATCGAGAAGGACGCGATGCACGCAGTTTCCGAGCTGTTCCGCGCAGAGGGCTCCGATGCTTGGTACATCAAGGAAGCGGAAGAAATTCTGCCCGCAGGCACAAAGTGCAAGAAGTGCGGCTGCACCTCCTTTACAAAAGAGCGCGACATCATGGACGTTTGGTTTGATTCCGGCGTGACCCATGCTGCCGTTTGCGATACACGCGATTATCTCCATTGGCCGGCTGACCTGTACCTTGAGGGTGCAGACCAGTACCGCGGCTGGTTCCAGTCTTCGCTGCTCACGTCCATTGCATGGCGCGGCAAAGCGCCGTACAAGGCTGTCGTCACACACGGCTGGGTCGTGGACGGTCAGGGCAGAAAGATGAGTAAGTCCCTCGGCAACGGCATTCTGCCGCAGGAGATTGTGGATAAGTACGGCGCAGATATCCTGCGTCTGTGGGTCGCTTCTTCCGACTACCACGCCGATATCCGCATCTCCCCGGAAATCCTCAAACAGCTTTCCGACGCATACAGAAAGATCCGCAACACGGCACGCTATATGCTCGGCAACCTTTCCGATTTTAATCCGGATACCGACAGTGTAGAGGTCTCTGAGATGCTTTCCATCGATAAGTGGGCGCTGAACCGTTTGGATCGGCTGATGGTGAAGGTGCGCGAGGGCTATGAGTCCTTCGAGTTCCACCAGGCTTACCACGCCATCCATAACTTCTGCGTTGTGGATATGTCGAACTTCTATCTCGACGTCATCAAGGATCGTCTGTACACCGAGAAGAAGAACTCCGCTGCACGCCGCGCCGCGCAGACTGCGATGTATATCATCCTCGATGCGATGACCCGTCTGGTCGCGCCGATCTTGGCGTTCACCTCCGACGAAATCTGGCAGAGCATGCCGCACGCTTCCGATTGCGATGCACGCCACGTTGTTTACAACGAGATGCCGAAGCCGACGAGCGAAAAGTACGGCATCGACGTGACGGAAGAATTCATCGCACGCTGGGATAGAATCCATGCAATCCGCGATGTTGTGAAGAAGGCACTTGAAAACGCACGTGCAGAGAAGACGATCGGTGCATCGCTCGATGCAAAGGTCACGCTGTTCTGCACCGGCGAGCTGTATGCGTTCCTCAAGTCTGTGGAAGACGAGCTTGCAACCGTGTTCATCGTATCTCAGGTCGAGATCGTGGACGGCGAGGGCGGCACACTTTCCGACGATGCACTGGGCCTCTCCGTGCAGGTCGATAAGGCAGAAGGCTGCAAGTGCATGCGCTGCTGGACATATTCCTCCACGGTCGGCAAAAATCCGGCATACGCGGATCTGTGCGAGCGCTGCGCAAAAGCACTTTCCGAATAATTTCGGACACATTGAATTTGCTTTAAACGGTACGTGCTTAATGATGCCGTGCTGTTGAATAATTGAACCGAACCAAGGTGCAAACCGGTTTTGCCCGGCTTGCGCCTTTTTCGGGTTATAAGGGGATATTTCTTTTGTCCATTCTCATTCTTTTGCTGATCGCCGTGCTGACAGCTGTCGATCAGTTTATAAAAATGACGGTTATCACAAACTTAAAGCCCATCGGCAGCGTGACGTGCATTCCGGGCCTTTTGGAGTTCCGTTACCTTGAAAACAACGGCGCGGCATTCGGCTTTTTTGCCGGGCTTTCGTGGCTTTTGATCATACTGACGATAGGGCTTATGGCAGCGTTGCTCGTGCTTTTGTTCCGCTATAAGCACCACACATGGATGTCGCGCACGTCGTGCGTGCTCATCATCGCGGGCGGCATTGGTAACCTCATTGACCGTTTTATTTTCGGCTATGTGGTCGATTACATCCATGTGCTGTTTTTTCCGTATGTGTTCAACTTTGCAGACTGCTGCGTGGTGGTCGGTGCGATTTTGTTTGCCGTGTGGTACTTATTCTTTAAAGACAAAAAAGAAGCGGCAGATAAAAAAGTGAACGAGTCGACGGAAACGACTGCCGACGGGGTCGGAAAATAAGTATGGCGGAGCTGCATGAGATTGAGGTCACAGCGGCGGGCTGGCGCGCCGATAAACTGATTGCGGAGGCGCTGCCGGAGCTTTCCCGCTCTGCGGTGCAGAATTTGATCCGCGACGGGCATGTGACCTGTGATAATAAGATTGTGCAGAAAAGCACGAAGCTTGCGCCGGGGAGCGTTCTGTGCGTGGAGATTCCCGAAGCGCGCTCGCTCGACGTGAAGGCGGAGAACATTCCGCTTGACATCGTATATGAAGATGACGACCTACTTGTGGTGAACAAGCCGAAGGGCATGGTGGTGCACCCGGCAGCGGGCAATTATGACGGCACACTTGTGAACGCGCTGCTGTACCACTGCGGCGATTCGCTTTCGGGCATCAACGGCGTGATTCGCCCGGGCATTGTGCACCGCATTGACAAGGACACAAGCGGGCTGCTTATCGTCGCGAAGAACGACACCGCACACCGGCACTTGGCGGAGCAGATCAAGGCGCACAGCTTTACGCGCGAATACCGCGCCGTGGTGTACGGGAAAATTCGCGAGGACGGCACGGTGGATGCGCCCATCGCACGTCATCCGCAGGATAGAAAGCGCATGGCGGTACAAAACACGCCGAACGCGAGAAACGCCGTGACGCACTATTTTGTCACAAAAAATTTTACGGGATTTACGCAGCTGCGCCTGCGCCTTGAGACCGGACGCACGCACCAGATCCGTGTGCACATGGCGTATATCGGGCATCCTGTCGCGGGCGACCCGGTCTACGGACCGAAAAAAGTCATCACGCAGCTGCACGGGCAGTGCCTGCACGCGGGGCTCATCGGGTTCATCCATCCGCGCACGGGCGAATATATGGAGTTTGAAGCGCCGCTGCCGCCATATTTTACGGATTTTGTGAAGACGCTGCACGCGGAGGACGAGTAAGGGGGAGAGCTTGTGCGCGCGGGAAGTCAACGGACAATTTTACTGTTCGCGCTGTTTTTAATGGCGTGTGCGGCGGTGCTGTTCTGCGTTTCCTTTGAGAATACACCGCTTGAACCGTACAAGGTGACATCGACAGGGCAGAGCGAAGCAGCATCGAGCGCGCCGGCTGCATCCGCTTTAAGCGAAGAAAAAGTCAACATCAACACCGCGTCGAAGGAAGAGTTGATTGGCCTGAACGGCATCGGAGAAGTACTCGCCGACAGAATCATTGAATACCGCGAAGCAAACGGTGGATACAAAGATGTGCGCGAGCTCACGAATGTAAAAGGCATCGGCGAAAAGCTGCTTGAGAAACTGCTGCCGTATGTGACGGTGTAAACAAAAAAGGCATACGTTCCTGAAAACGGAGCGTATGCCTTTTGCTATACTTTTTTACTTACTTCAAAACGACCTTATGGAAGACCTTTTTGCCTTTTTTGATGATGACGTGGCCTTTTTCAAAGTCGGCTGCGGTGCAGGTCTTGGCGATATCGGTGACCTTTACGTCGTCGACGGAAACGCCGCCCTGCTGCACGAGGCGGCGGCCCTCACCCTTAGATGCGATGAGGCCGGCTTCCTGCATGAGGTCGAGAATGTTGATTGCGCCGTCGGTGAGGTCGGCTGCGGTGATCTCGGTGGTCGGCATGTTCTCAGAGTTTGCGCCGCTGCCGAACAGTGCGCGTGCGGCTTCCTGTGCCTTCCGGGCTTCCTCAGCGCCATGTACCATCTGGGTGAGCTCGAACGCGAGGATCTCCTTTGCGCGGTTCAGCTGGCTGCCTTCCCAGCTTTCCATCTTTTCAATCTCGTCAAGCGGCAGGAACGTCAGCATCTTGATGCACTTCAAAACGTCGCTGTCGTCTACGTTTCTCCAGTACTGGTAGAAATCGAACGGGGAGGTTTTGTTCGGGTCAAGCCACACGGCGTTGCCGGCGGTTTTGCCCATCTTCTTGCCCTGAGAATCGGTGAGCAGGGTGATGGTCATGGCTGCGGCGTCCTTGCCGAGCTTTCTGCGGATGAGCTCCGTGCCGCCGAGCATGTTGCTCCACTGGTCGTCGCCGCCGAACTGTAAATTGCAGCCGTACTTCTGGAACAAGGCGTAGAAGTCGTAGCTTTGCATGATCATGTAGTTGAACTCAAGGAAGGAGAGACCCTTTTCCATGCGCTGCTTATAGCACTCGGCGCGCAACATGTTGTTGACAGAGAAGCATGCGCCCACTTCACGCAGGAGCTCGACGTAATTGAGCTTTAAGAGCCAATCGGCGTTATTGACCATGAGGGCCTTGCCGTCGGAGAAATCGATGAAGTTTTCCATCTGGCGCTTGAAGCAGGCGGCGTTGTGCTCGATGTCTTCCATCGTGAGCATCTTGCGCATGTCGGTGCGGCCGCTCGGGTCGCCGATCATCGTGGTGCCGCCGCCGATGAGGGCAATCGGCTTGTTGCCCGCCATCTGCAGGCGCTTCATTAAGGTCAGCGCCATGAAGTGACCGGCCGTAAGGCTGTCTGCGGTGCAGTCAAAGCCGATGTAGAACGTGGCTTCGCCGTTGTTGATAAGGTTGCGGATGCGCTCTTCGTCCGTGACCTGTGCAATGAGGCCGCGGGCCTGCAATTCTTCGTAAATACCCATGTTGTTTCGTTCCTTTCGATTTTCAGGTTTTGGGCTTTTGGGGCAATAAAAAAGCCCCCTTGATCTTCAAGGAGGGGAATTTTGAATATAAAAAAACACCCTCACTTGATCTATGAGGGCGAACACGTTTCGTTTTGTGGTTCGCGGTACCACCTCAGTTTATTTCAGGCTCACACCTGAAACCTCAACGGGTACAAACATACCCTTGCGCTGTAACGTGCGCACACGGACTTTTTTACTGGGAACCCGTTCAAAAAGACAGCTCCGGAATGTATTTCGGCGTTTTTTCGCACCTGCTTACACCACCCGCAGGCTCTCTGTGCCGATGAAAACGCGTACTTCTTTCTTTCACAGCCATTGTGCTTATTATAGTCGGCGCTTTTCGGTTTGTCAAGCACCGTTTTTGATTTTTTCTACGGCGGCTAAAAGCTGCGCCTTTTTTTCTTCGCTCGTCACCCAGCGCAGGAGCATTTTGGTCGTGAGGTTTTCGGGGAGATCAAGTGCTTTCAAAACGCCTTGGCGCAGTGTGGCGCTGTTTACGCCGCCGGTGAGACCGAGAGACATGAAGTCTGCCGGGGTCAGGGGTTGAAAATCGGTTGTGCTGCCCTCAACGGAAGCGCCGGCTTCTTTTAAAATTTCCAGTAAAATTTTCGAGGAAATGCCCTCCACGCCGAGCTTGCCCTCTTTGGAAGGCGCCGCTTTGCGCTTTTCTTTGCCGTAAATATCCGGGATATACGCGTGGCGAATTTGATTTGACGGCACGAAAGACGTGATATACGCGCGGATCTGCCGACCGGCGTTGTCACTGTCCGTCAAAATGACGATGCCGCGCTCTTTGGCGAGCTTGCGGATGAAATCGCGCTTTTCAGCATCCTTGTAGATGCCAAAGCCGTTCGTTGTGACGATGATAGCGTCGGTCAGCGCGGAAAGCTTGCTTTTGTCATACCGGCCCTCGACGATGAGGGCTTCGTTCATGTGGATCATAAGAGCTCCTTTAGGCCACGCTGCCGCGGTGCGCGACGTACAAAAGCTGAGCGAAAAGCTTTTCGAGTGCGATTCTGTCCATGTTTTCACCGCCCGAAAGCTTGATGGAAAGATCGCAGTTGAGTAAAAGCGAAAGGCATTCACGCAGCATTTCGATGGAAAGGTCGCGCACGTCGCGCTCGGCATATTTTAATCTGAAATCGCGGCCGCGGTAATCGCCGTATTCCGTCGGCGCCATGGACGTTTTGCCCGCTTCGATTGCGGCGCGCACGCGGTACATGTCGATATAAGCGCTGCTTAAAACGGCCAGAATCGTGTACGGTTCTTCTCGCTGGGCCATCAGTAGATCAAGCAGCGCATACGCTTTGCTGTAATCGCCGCGCACGAGGGCGTTGCTCAAGAGAAACACAGTTGTTTCCATGTTTTTCGTGACCGTTTTTTCCACCTGCTCGGCGGTGATCTCGCCGCCGCCCGCAAAGGCGCAGAGCTTTGTCACTTCGTTTGTAAGGGCGTTTAAGTCGTTGCCGACGTACTGCACGATGCGCTCGGCAAGCTTGCGGGAGAGCAGGCAGTTTGCCTTTTCGGCCTCGCGGCAGACGTATTTTTCAAGCTCGTTGTCTTTCAGGCGCAGCGAGGGCAGGGAAAAGCCGCGCGTGTCGAGCTTCTTTAAAAACGTGCGCCACTTTGCGCTCTTTTTCGGGTCGATCTCGAGCGTGGGCAGATAAAGAATAAGCACGGTCGTTTCAGGAATAATATCGAGCAATTCGTAGAGCTTATCGAGCTCCGCGGTGTTCATGGCTTCCACGTTGAGGTCGGAGACCGTGACGCACTTGCGCTCTGCCATAAACGGCATGGCGACAACGGCGTCCGCAATGCTGTCTACGGGCGCGTCGTGCGGGAATTCCTGAAAGTTGAATTCCGGGAAGTTGCCGTCCAGTTTTTTTAACAGGCGATTTAAATTGCGGCGCACGAGCAGCTTTTCGTCGCCGTACAAAAAGTAAAGGCTGCCGATTTGCTCTTTTGCAATCTGCTCCTTGAGTTTGGTTTCCGTGATCTCGGGCATAGTGTTTTCCTTTCGTTGCGGCTTAGCCGCCATATACCGTATACGTGCCGCGCTCGTCAAAATCGAGCCGGATGCTTTCGTGCTCCGTCATAAAGAGGTATGCGCCGGGCGAAAGCGAAGCTTCGGTATCCTCTATTATACCATTTGTTTTTAAAATCGTAAACGGGGCAGAGACCGCACTTTGCGGTTTTTCTGTCACCAAAATATCTGTGTCGTGGGAAAGCGACGTGCTGCGTTTCGTTTCAAGGTAAATTTCCGTGCCGTTTACGGTGAACGTGACGGTCTCGCCGCCGTCCGTGACCGTGAAGCTGCCGGAGGGAAGCACGCCGACATAACTGAAATCGTAAAACGCAGCGTTTTCCGCAGGGCAATATACGGTGTCCGGCACGAGAATCTGCTTGACCTCGAAAAGCTGTGCAAGCTTTTCGGCGCAGCGGATGCTTTTTTCATCAGGCTGCACGTGTAAAAGGTTGATTTGCTCCGCACCGTTCGCGCGCAGGGCGGTCTCAACGGAAACGGCATTTCCGCTGCACCCGAGCACCGCGGCGGAGGTGTTTGTGATAATCGCCGTGCAGGCGGCGTAATCGGTGCGGAAAACGACAAGGCGTGCGGCGCTTTGGTTCAAAAGCGCGTTTGCACCCATGCCGCAAAGCAGGATGCACACCGCTAAAACGCATGGCAGCGCTTTATTTTTGCGGCGGTAGAGAAGCACGGAAAGCGTGAAGAAAAGGACGCAGATCACGACGGTTACGGGCAGATATTTGCCGGAGATACGCAGCGTACCGGGAATGTGCTCTGCGATAAGCGTGATGATGAAATTCTGCGCTTTCACACAAATGCCGCTTAAAAACACGAACGGCGCGGCGCACGGGGAGAGAACGGGGACGGCGAGCAGCAAGGCGGCGATGAGCCCGAACCGCAGCAGCCACGCGGAAATCTCCAACACCAAAAGCGATGTGAGCACCGAAACGAATTGCACCGTGCCGTATAAATAAAGCTGCAGCGGCGCAGTGAAAAGCACCGCCGAAAGCGAGACGGAAAATGCAGAAACAAGCTTTGCAAGGTGCGCTTTCCGCTGCGGCTTGCGAATATTTTTCGTGACTGCTTTTGTGATGCGGGGCGCAAGCAGGATGATGCCGAGCGTCGCCGAAAACGAGAACAACAGGGAGACATCGCCCGCGCAGAACGGGTTTAATAAGCTCATGGTCAAAACGGCGACCGCAAGGGAGTTGAGCGGTTCCGCCTGGCGGCCGAGAAGAATGCCGAAAAGCAAAATGAGCTGCATAATGCCGCTGCGCACCACAGAGGCCGAAAGCCCCGAGACGAACATAAAAAGCAGCGTAAACACCGCGGAAACGAGCGCGGCTGGGCGGCGTTTCAGCCCGAGCAGACCCAGAAAACCGAGGGTGAACTGCGTTAAGATCGCCATGTGCATGCCGGATATGGCCAAAATGTGCGAAGCACCGGCCTTTTTGTAGGCGGAGACAAGCTCGGTTTCCATATCGTCCCGCAGGCCGAGCAGCATGGCGGAAAGCACAGAGCCTTCGGCTTTGGGGTAGTTCTCCAAAATCAAATTGTGAAAATGCGTGCGGATTTGGTTTACATAATATGAGAACGGGCGCTTTTCGGCAGGCGTGACCTGCACGGATTCGTAATCCGTGACATAGGCGGATAAGACCATGTTATCCGCAAGCCACGAGGTGCGCGGGGAGAGCCCGAGGTTGTCTTCAAACGCGAAGAACTTCGCTTTGCACGTGACCGTGTCGCCGATCTCTGCCGGGAAAGCCTCGCTGTGGGAGAGGCGTACCGAAAAATCGACATCCTGTACGGGCTCGTCGATGTGCGTCACATGCAGCTTGTAATAGAACCGCTCGTTGCTTTTCGTGAGGAACGACTCTACGTTTCCGGTGACGGTATATGTGCCGCCGTCATAGCGCTCTGTGGGCAGCACGAATAGATTCATTGCAACTGCAAACACCGCGAATGCGGCTGCGGTAGCGATGAGGGAAAGCACGAAATTCGGCCGTTGTCGATGCTGCTTAAACAGAAAAAGCAGAAAAACGGCGGCGAACAGCAAAACCGCCGAAACGGCGGCAAACGGCGCGCCGAAGAAAGAGGCGACAAACAGCGCCGCGAAAAAGGGGAAGCCGATGTGCACGGCCGGGCGGTCGATGTCGGGGTTCTCCATAAAAGCTCCTTACAGCAAAATTCTTACGATATCTTCGTAGCTTGCGGCTTCAAAGTTGGGCGGTATGGGAAGGGTGTTTGCTTTGCGATTAGGGTTATACCATAAGCTGTCTAAACCGGCGTTCTGCGCGCCTTTGATGTCTGCCGAAAGCGAATCGCCGATGACGAGACAGTTTTCGGTGCTCGCGCCCGGTATGTGTGCAAGGACATAATCAAAATATTTTTTATCCGGCTTTGCCGCGCCGATCTCATCGGAAATAAAACAGCCTTTCATAAAGGCCGTGACGCCGGAATTCTTGAGGCGACCGGGCTGCGAGATCGGATTTCCGTTTGTGGTGATGTAGAGGTCGTAACGCTCTGAAAGCGCACGCAGTATATCTAAAGCGCCCGGCAGCGGCGTGCCGGTTTTCGCTATGCCGGAGACATACAGGTCCTGCAAAAAATCGATGCTGACCGGTGTGAGCCCCGCGACCTCGAAGAAATCGACGAAACGGTTGCGGTACAGCTCCGCTTTGGTGCAGAGCTTTTGCTCAAAACGCCGCCACCAGCTTTCGTTGCAGTCGTTATAAAGGCGCAGAATCTCTGCGCTGTATGGCTTTTGCTTTGCAAGCCCCGATTGCTCGTACATATATTGAAATGCGAGCGGCATGTCTTTTTCAAAATCGATGAGCGTCTGATCGGCATCAAACAGCAGATTTTTATATTTTGTGTTCATTAAAGTCTCCCTCAAAGCAAAAAAATCCGATAGAAAAGGACGGTGTGCAGTACGATGAAAACGGGCATGGAGATCACAAATTTCAGGTGTTTTGTTTTGTGGCGGATACACAGCATGGCGATAAATTCGCCGAGTGCGCCGCCTGCCGCACCGAGCAAAAGGAGCGTGCGCTCCGGGACACGCCATTGCTTTTTCTGTGCGCGGCGCTTATCGGTAACGGTCAGGACTGCGGCTGTGATATTGATGATACAATAATAGGTCAGCAGTGTGAACTGCATGGGTTCCGGTTTAAAATCCATCATATTTTCCTCGCTTGTCTCATACTTATGATTATCTTACCGCAAATCCGTTTGGCGGTCAAGGGAACGCAGAGAGAAAGGAAAAAGCGTATGATCGTAATTAAAAAGTATCATTATGTCATCGCAGTTTTAATTTTGGTTGCGGCCGTATTTCTGGCGATGAAAAGCGCGGCGGGACGGGAGAAAAACGCAGAGCCGCGTGCGGCGGAAAACTCCGTTGAAGTCGTATTCTCAAGCACTGCGCCGGAGCAGGAGGATAGCAACGCCGCAGAAACGACCGCAAAAGCAGAAGAACCGCTTGTCGGCGTGTGGATTCCGTACATGGCGCTCGATGTGACGGAGAAGACCGAAGAAGCGTTCAAGGAGAATTTTGATGCCAAGCTTGCGGCTGCGAAAAGCGTCGGCGCAAATGCGGTGTTTGTGCATGTGCGGCCGTTTGCGGACAGCCTGTATCCCTCGGAGTACGAGTCGTGGTCGCACCTTTTGACGGGCATGCAGGGGAAAGACCCCGGCTATGACCCGATGGAATACATGGTAAACGCCGCGCACGAGCAGAATATGCAGTTTCACGCGTGGATCAACCCGCTGCGCATTGCGAGCACGACAATTCCGCCGGAGCTTGATGAAAATGGATTTTATATGCAAAATTATGTAAATCACCCGGAATATTTTATGGCGTACAATAGCGGCATTTATTATAACCCCGCAAGCGCGTATATCCGCAACCGCATTGCGGACGGCGCAGCGGAGATCGCCGAAAAATACGACGTGGACGGCATTCATTTTGACGACTATTTTTACCCCACGGACGACGAAAGCATCGACGCCGAGCAGTACGCGGCGTATGTAAAAGAAACGGAAGAACCGCTCACGCTGCACGAGTGGCGCACCGCGAACGTGAACGCGCTCATCGCCGCCGTGTACAGCCGTGTGAAGGAAGCGAATGAAAATGTGCAGTTCGGCATTTCGCCGCAGGGTAATTTAGAAAACAACGAGATGATCAATGCTGACGTGTACACGTGGTGTGCGCAGGCGGGGTATATCGATTACATTTGCCCGCAGCTTTATTACAGCTTTGAAAATGAAGCGCTGCCGTTTGAAACGGCGCTCCAAAATTGGTGCGCATTAAAGCGCCTGCCGAGCATCAAACTGTATATCGGGCTTGCGGTGTATAAGGCGGGCACGGATGCGGACAACGGCACATGGCTCAACACGACCGACACGCTCGCAAAGCAGATCGACTGCGCAAAGGAAGCGGGTGCAGACGGCGTGGTGCTGTACGCCGTAGACCACCTGACAGGCGAGAACGCCAAAGCCGAAATGGCGAACGCCGTGCCGGAGCTGGAAAGGTTTAAAGAAGCACAACAGAATTGACAAATTATATAAAATATCCCACAGATTAAGAGAAAATATTGCGCCTTGCCATCACTTTTGATATACTGAAGCTGCGGCTGATGTATGAAAAGCGGTGCAGAATGTGTCCGCCCCGCATTTTGCGCCTGTTGCACGGGGCGATACTCGGAAACGTCCGACCTCGACCTGTTTGTTTTAATGCGGAACGAGGACGGCTATAAAGCCTGTGTAACCTTTATACTCGACGGCTGCGGCACAGTTTGACGGCGCACTCAGCTTATATGCAAAGGAATACGAAAAAGCAGGGCTCAAACCGAATATGTTTGACAGCATAGAGGCGTTTGAAAAAACGTACCTCGATTGAGGTGGATTTCAAAAGGAGAAGGAAAATGAAACGGGCGATACGGGTTTTGACGGTTATATTGGTCGCATTGGAAGCGGTTTTGCCGTTTGGATTTTTCATATGCCGGGCTTTTGGATACTTCTTTGAGCCGTTCAGCTACACGGTGTATGCGTGGATTTTGGCGGCTTTCTCGGCAGACGTTCTGGTGCTGCATATTTTCGGAAAAGAGGAAACCAGCAGTAAGCTCTGCCTTTTATCGGCACCGCTTTCTATGCTAACACTGGCTGTATATGAATACGTGCATACCTTTTTGCTGACCGCCTGCAATGAAATATCCGGTGTGATCGCGCTGACGGTCTATATCATTTGCAGTATAACGCTGACCGTGGTGTACGGGAAGCCAAAGTGGGCGGAGATCTTGATCTCCGCGCTATCCATATTGCTGACAGCATTCCTTTTGTTCTGCGGTTTGATCTTTTTCCTCCCGGAGAATACGGCAAGGCAAGTCGTCACGTCACCGAAAGGAACGTACCAAGCAGAGGTGTTCGACCGCGACGGCGGCGCGGCCGGCGGTGCAACGATCGTGCGTGTTCGTAATACGGGCAGTTTGAATTTACTGATCTATAAAGTGAGTGCCATGCCAAAGCAAGTGTATAACGGACATTGGGGTGAGTTTTATGACATGCAGCTCACATGGAAAGATGAGAAACATCTCGTCATTACAAAGCGGGCGGAATATACTTCGGGGGAAGAATTCACGGACATCGAGATCAATTTGAATACGGTCGAGTGAGACCGCAGCTTCAGCCGGGTGCATCGAAAAGTGTTGCGCCCGGTTTTTTGTGCGCGAGTAAACTGAATTTTTTGTGAAAAAGCCGTCTTTGGCTTTAAAATTGAAAAAAGCTGTGCTATAATACGAATACAAAAGCATATTTATGCAACTATACCTTTTGAAAATTCGGTTTTAAACTATTTCAGGAAGGAAAATTTCAGAGATGAATAATCATTTTTTTGAACAGAAGGACTGCGGCTTGCAGGCGTTCTGGAGCAGCACGCCGCAGTTTAAAACGGCACGCGTTTCCGCACACCTTGTGTTGCCGCTTACCACGCCGGAAAATGCGGCTTTATATGCACTCGTCCCGAATATGATCTCCCGTGCAACGCGCGAATACCCCGATTACACGCAGTTCGGCAAGCGCCTTGCGGAGCTGTACGGCGCTTCGGTGCAGCCGGGCGTCACACGTGTGGGTGATAACCAGATTTTAACGCTTGCCGCAGCCGGCATTGCGAACCCGTATGCGTTCGGCGGCGAAGATGTGCAGCAGGCGCTTTCCGAAATGCTGGAGAGCATTCTGTTCACGCCGCTGTGCGACGAAAACGGCCTGTTCCCGGAGGACGGTTTTTTGCAGGAGCAGCGCCAGCTTTTGGAGACGCTTGACGCGGAATATAACGATAAGGCGACGTATGCCATGCAGCGCTGTGTGCAGACCATGTTTGCGGGCGAACCCGCAGGTGTGCCGCGCATCGGTACGCGCGAGGCGATCTTGAATGCGACCCGCGAGGGCGTGAAAGCGGCGTGGGAGTATGCCGTAAAGCACGCGCAGATCTGCCAGTTCACAATCGGCGACGGTGCGGACGATCGCTTTGCGCAGCAGCTTATAAAGCGCCTCGGCATGCGCGACGCGGTGTCCATTGAAACAAAGCGCCACACAGCATCGGGAGACGTAAAGCGTGTGACGGAAGAAATGCCCGTTGTGCAGTCTAAGCTCGTCATGGGCTTTGCCATCGGCACCACGCCGGAAGAGCGCCTTGCGGCAAAGCTGATGTCCGTTGTGCTCGGCGGCACACCGAGCAGCAAGCTCTTTATGAACGTGCGCGAAAAGCAGAGCCTTTGCTACTACTGCGCCGCGCGCCACGATACGCCGAAGAACGTCATGTTCGTGCAGAGCGGCGTGGAGACCAAAGACCTCGACCGCACGGAAGAAGCGATTTTAAAAGAGCTCAACGATATGAAAAAGGGCAATATCACGGACGATGAGATTCTCTTTGCAAAGCTCGCCATGTGCAACAGCTACAACGCCGTGGCAGATTCCGCAGCATCCATGGAGACGTGGTACCTCAGCGGCATGCTGCAGGGCAAGCTCCACACGCCGGAGGAATATGCGGAGCGTATCATGAACATCACGAAGGACGAGATCGTCAGCGCCGCCGAGCGCGTCACGCTCGATACGGTCTATAAGCTGAAAGGAGCGGCAAAATGAGCGCAGAAATGAAGAATACCCTTGTGAAAAGCAAACTTCTTCGGGACGGCTACCGCTGCGTCAAACACGCAAGCGGCCTGACCGTGTTTATATACCCGAAAGCGGAAATGCGCAGTACGTATGCGGTGTTTGGAACGCGCTACGGCTCCATCGATAAGGTCTTTAAACGCAGCGACGAAGCGAAGGCAGAGACGACACCCGCGGGCATCGCGCATTTTTTGGAGCACAAGCTTTTTGAAAGCGAAGACGGCGACGCATTCGGCCGCTATGCCGAGATCGGCGCTTCCGCAAACGCGTATACGTCCTTTGAGACGACGCGCTACCTGTTCTCCTGCACGGAAAACGCAGAGCAGGCGCTGGAGATTTTGCTCGACTTCGTGCAGTCCCCGTATTTTACAAAGCAGACCGTTGAAAAAGAGCTCGGCATCATCGGCCAGGAAATCAAAATGTATGACGATGATCCGCAGTGGCGCATGATGTTCAGCCTGCTGCGCGCCATGTACCACACGCACCCGATCAAAGACGACATTGCGGGCACGGTGGAGAGCATTGCGGAAATCACCCCGGAGCACCTTTACCGCTGCTACAACACGTTCTATAACCTCAACAACATGGCACTGTGCGTCTGCGGCAACTGCACGGAGGAGGAAGTCCTCGCGCTGTGCGACAAAATGCTGAAAAAGAGCGAGCCCGTTGAGGTAGAACGCGTTTTTGAAGAGGAGCCCGATACCATCGTGCAGCCGCTCGTCGAAGAAAAGCTGCCTGTGGCGTGCCCTATGTTCCAGTTCGGCGTGAAAGAGGCCGTAACCGGTGCGCACCGCACGGAAAAAGACCTTGCCGTCACCGAAGTGCTGCTCGACATCATGGCGTCCGACAGTTCGCCGATGTTCCGCAAGCTCTTAGATGCGGGCCTTGTGAACGAAGCTTCCTTCAGCTACGAGTATTTTGAGGGCACGGGCTACGGTGCGCTGCTGTTCGGCGGCGAATCCGGCAACCCGGAGGCCGTGTGTGATGTCATCCGCGAGGAAATGGCACGTTTAAAGCGCGAAGGTGTCAAGGAGGAAGACGTGCGCCGCAGCGCGAAATCCCTTTACGGCGCAAATGTTTCCGGCCTCAATAGCCCGGATGTCATCGCGAACGCCGTGATGACCATGCACTTTAACGACCGCGAGCTGTTCCGCTACATCGAGTGCTTCTCCGAGATCACCGCGGAAGACGTGAACGCGCGCATTCAGACGCTGTTTGATATGGACAAAACGGCAGCTTCCATCATTCGTCCGTTGGACGAAGCTTAATCGAAAGGATATACAGTCATGACGCATCAAGTTCAGTTTCCAAACCTCGGAATTTCGGTGGAGGTCAATCCCATCGCGTTTCAGGTCGGTAATTTCACGATTTACTGGTACGGCATCATCATCGGCATCGGTTTCCTGCTGGCGGTGCTGTACGGTTTTTCCTCCTGCAAAAAAATGAATATCAATAAAGACCACCTGCTCGATGCCATCATCGCCGGCTTGCTCGGCGGCATCATCGGCGCGCGTCTTTACTACGTCATCTTCTACCCGGGCGACAAGTACATCACGAACCCGATGGAAATCTTCAACATCAAAGAGGGCGGCCTCGGCATTTACGGCGGCATCATCGGCGGCATGCTGTGCGGCGGCATCGTCGCGAAGATCCGCAAGATGAACCTGTTCGCCGTGCTGGATGTCGCGTCTCTTGGCTATCTCATCGGTCAGGGTGTCGGCCGCTGGGGTAACTTTGTGAACCAAGAAGCTTTCGGCTGCGCGACCGACCTGCCGTGGGGCATGTACAGTGACCGCACCGCCGCAGAAGTGGTAGGCAATGTGCACCCGTGCTTCCTTTACGAATCGATTTTGTGCCTTTTAGGCTTTGTTTTACTGCATTTATTCACGCGCCACCTGCGCCGGTATGACGGCCAGACGTTCTTATTATACATCATCTGGTACGGCGTGACGCGCTTCTTCATTGAAGGTCTGCGCACGGATAGTCTGCTGTTGCCGGGTATCGATCTGCGCGTTTCGCAGGTGCTTGCTGCGGCTTCTGCACTCGTCGCTGTTGTTTTGCTCATCGTGTTCCGCAACTGCCATAAGCTTACGGGCTGCGGCAGCCGCAAGGCGATGGAAGCTGCCGGCCTGACAGTTGAAGACAAGGCGGAGAAGGTCGAGATTGACGACACTGCCGAAAGCACCATTTTCTCCGGCATGAGCGCCGAAGAAGCACAGGAGCACATGACAGTCGGCACCGGCGTAAAGAAAGCTGCCGAGGCGGAAAATGAAAAAACGGAAGGAAATGCGGATGCAAACACTTCCGAAGAGCCGTCTGATGAAGCCGAAGAAGCGAATGAAACGGCAGAAGGGGAAAGCGAGGAGAAGAACGATGGCAGTGAGAATTGACGGCAAGGCCGTTGCGGCAAAGGTACGCGGCGAAATTGCCGAAGAAGTTGCCGCTTTAAAAAAGCAGGGCGTTCAGACCGGCATGGCGGTCGTGCTTGTCGGCGAAGACCCCGCGTCTAAAATCTACGTGCGCAACAAAGGCAAGGCCTGCGCCGAGACCGGCATTTACTCCGAGGAACACGTCCTGCCGGAAAACACCACGCAGGAGGAGCTTTTGGCGCTTATCGAAAAGCTGAATGCAGACCCGAAGATCAACGGCATTTTGGTGCAGTCTCCGCTGCCGAAGCACTTGAACGAAGCGCTCATCGTGGAGCATATCGACCCGAAAAAGGACGTGGACGCGTTCCACGCCGAAAATGTCGGCCGCATCATGATCGGCGATTTCGCGTTTTTGCCGTGTACGCCCGCGGGCATCATCGAGCTCATCCGCTCTACCGGCGTCACAATCGACGGCAAAAACTGCGTCGTCATCGGCCGCAGCAACATCGTCGGCAAGCCGATGGCTATGCTACTTCTGCATGAAAACGGCACGGTGACGATCTGCCACAGTCACACGAAAAATTTGAAAGAGATCTGCAAAACGGCGGATATTCTCGTTGCCGCGGTCGGCAAGGCGAAATTTGTCACCGGCGATATGGTAAAGCCCGGTGCCGTGGTGATTGATGTCGGCATGAACCGCGATGAAAACGGCAAGCTGTGCGGCGATGTTGATTACGAAAGCGCCGAGGCGGTCGCCGGTTACCTTACGCCGGTGCCCGGCGGCGTAGGTCCCATGACCATCACAATGCTGATGAAAAACGCCGTAACGGCAGCAAAAATACAGAACGGACTGGTGTAAGTATGAGCGGATTGCTCAGTAAAATCAAAGCTCCGAACGATGTGAAAAAGCTTGCGGCAAACGAGCTGCCGGAGCTTTGCGATGAGATCAGGGAAGAGATCATCAGCACGGTGGCGGACAACGGCGGCCACCTCGCCTCCAATTTGGGCGTGGTGGAGCTCACTGTGGCGCTGCACCGTGTGTTCACCTTGCCGGAGGATTGCATCGTGTGGGACGTGGGGCACCAATCCTACGCGCACAAGCTTTTAACCGGCAGAGAAGAAGCGTTTTCCACGCTGCGCCGCGAGGACGGGCTTTCGGGCTTTCCGTCGAGAGAAGAAAGCGACTGCGACCCGTTTACAACGGGGCACAGCAGCGCGTCCATTTCTTCGGCGCTCGGCCTTTCCGTTGCAAAGGCACTTGCGGGTGACCCCGGCCATGTCATCGCCGTCATCGGCGACGGCGCGTTGACCGGCGGCCTTGCGTATGAGGGCCTCAACAATGCGGGCCGCATCAACCGCAATATGATCGTCATTTTGAATGACAACGCCATGTCCATTTCCCGCAACGTGGGCTCCATTGCGCGTTATCTTTCCTATGTGCGCGCAAAGCCGGGGTATTTGAACGCAAAAGACAGCGTCGAAGCCGCACTGTGCCGCGTGCCGAAGGTGGGCGAGCACATGGCTGCCGAAGTGCGCCGCGTGAAAAACCAAATCAAAAAGAATATTTTCAACACCACGATCTTTCAGGATCTTGGCTTTAATTATTACGGCCCGTTCGACGGACACGACCTGCGCACCTTGACGTCGGTTTTGACGATGGCGCGCGATATGGATAAGCCGGTGCTCATCCACATCCGCACCTATAAAGGACGCGGATATAAATACGCGGAGAACGCTCCGAGCGTTTACCACGGCCTTGCGGCGTTTGACCGCGAAAAGGGCGCGGACGAAGCCATTGCCAAGGGTTTTTCGCATGCGTTCGGCGAGACGATGTGCACGATAGCCGGTGTAAATGAGAAGCTGTGCGCCGTTACGGCGGCGATGGAATCCGGCACCGGTCTGACGGATTTCCGCGAAAAATACCGCAGCCGTTTCTTTGATGTCGGCATTGCGGAGGAACACGCCGTCACGTTCTGCGCTGGTCTGGCGCGCGGCGGTATGATTCCGGTTTTTGCGGTATATTCCACGTTTTTACAGCGCGCGTACGACCAGCTCATCCACGACGGCGCCTTGCAGCATCTCAAAATTATTCTGGCTGTGGACAGAGCCGGCGTGGTCGGCGAAGACGGCCAGACGCATCAAGGCGTGTTTGATGCCGCGTTTCTGCGCACCGTGCCGGACATCCACGTGTACGCGCCGACGTATTACGATGAGCTTTCGGACAATCTTGATGACTGTATTAAGGGAGAAAACCACCTTTATGCTATTCGCTACCCGCGCGGCAAAGAGCTGTATCGCCCGGAAAACTACACGCTTTCCGGCAAGCCGTTTTATGTGTTCGGCACGGAAGATGCTTCTGTCACGCTTGTGACCTACGGCCGTATGTTCTCGTTTGCGTGCGAAGCGGCGGAAACGCTCGAAAAAGAGGGCATAAAGTGCCGCATCGTGAAGCTCAATCGCATCGTGCCGATCGATCCGAAAGCGGTGGAAGCGGTCTTAAGGTGTCCCACGGTGCTGTTCTTTGAAGAGGGCGTCCGCCAAGGCGGCATCGCGGAGGAATTCGGCGCCATGCTGTTGGATCGCAATTTCAGAGGGCACTACGAAGTGCACGCTATTGAAAACGGATTCATCAAGCACGCGCCTATGTTCCGCACGCTGCATAAGCTCGGTCTTGACGTAGAGGGCATGGTGAACGCCGTACACGCGGCGCTGCAAATCGCAGAAAAGAAAGATGGAAAGGCAGTTTCTATATGAAAAAAAGGATAGACGTCCTGCTTTATGAAAAAGGGCTTGCGCCCAGCCGCGAAAAAGCGCGCACGCTCATCATGGCGGGCTGTGTTTACGCGGATAACCAGAAATTCGATAAGCCCGGCGACACCGTGCGCGAAGACGCAGTCTTAGAGGTGCGCGGCAACACGCTGCGCTACGTCAGCCGCGGCGGCTTAAAGCTTGAAAAAGCTATGCAGCTGTTTCCGATCAAGCTCGAAAACACCGTATGTATGGACATCGGCGCATCTACGGGCGGCTTTACGGACTGCATGCTGCAAAACGGCACCTCCAAAGTATACAGCGTAGACGTCGGCTACGGGCAGCTCGCCTGGCAGCTGCGCACCGACCCGCGCGTGGTGAATCTGGAGCGTACGAACGCCCGCTATCTCACACGCGAGCAAATTCCGGAGGAGATTGACTTCTTCTCCGTAGACGTGTCGTTCATCTCGCTCAAAATTATTTTGCCCGCCGTGCGTCCGCTTTTAAAGGACGGCGGCAAAGCTGTGTGCCTTATTAAGCCGCAGTTTGAAGCCGGCAGGGAAAAAGTAGGCAAAAAGGGCGTTGTGCGCGACAAAGCCGTGCACGAGGAAGTGGTGCAGATGATCTGCGATTTTGCAGTGGAAAACGGATATTCCGTACTGGGACTTACGTTCTCGCCGGTCAAAGGACCGGAGGGCAACATCGAGTATCTTGTGTTCCTCCAAAAAAGCGACGCGCCGGTGAATACGGCAGGAAGCACGCCGCATGAGATCGTGGAAGCATCTCACGCGGCGCTGGACAAAAAGGACTGAGGCTTATGAAAATTGCGGTGATTCCAAATCTGGATAAACGCGATGCGGACACATACACCCGGGAAATTCTGGCGGTTTTGCAGGAAAACGGTGCGGAAACACTCATGCACGAAAAGCACCGCGGGCAGTATGAACACGTCACGTTCTGCAAAAATCACGCCGCACTGGCGGAAAGCTGCGACCTTATCGTTGCGGTCGGCGGCGACGGCACCATCATCCACACGGCAAAGCACGCGTCCGTTGCAGGTAAGCCCATCCTTGGAGTGAACCTTGGGCGGCTGGGCTTTTTGGCAGGTGTGGAGAAGGACGAGCTGCACAAATTAAAGGCGCTCTTTACGGGCGATTACCGTGTGCGCCGCCTGATGATGCTTTCCGTTACCGTGCACAGCGTGCAGGGGGATACAACCTACCGCGCTTTAAACGACGCGGTCGTCTCCGGCGCACAGTCCAGAATTTACGATTTCGGCTTTTCCGTCGACGGCTCCAAGCTTTATAAATTCCGCGCGGACGGCCTCATTTTGGCTACACCGGCGGGCTCCACGGCGTACTCGCTCTCGGCGGGCGGCCCGGTGGTAGACCCGGAATCGGAATGCGTAATCTTCACGCCCATCTGCCCGCATGCGCTCTTTAACCGCAGCACGCTGTTCTGCGCAGATAAGACCATCACGGTCAGCACGGACAGCGATTATTCCGGCGAGGTGTATCTCACCATAGACGGTGGCGCACCCATACGCATTCATAAGACGGACACGGTTTCCGTCAGCCGCTCGACCTATTACACCGAGCTTATTCAGACCGACGAACGCAATTTTTACGATATTGTAGACAGCAAATTTATGCAAAGCAGAAATTAAAAGGCAGGAAGGAAGGCAGAAAGCATGAAAACAAGACGCCACGCCAAAATTCTGGAGCTCATCAAAGCACAGGATATCGACACGCAGGAGGAGCTCCTGCGCAATCTGCGCGCTTGTGGCTTCGACGTGACCCAGGCAACCGTTTCCCGCGATATCAAAGAGCTTCGGCTCGTAAAGAGTCTTTCCCCGAACGGAAAGTATAAATATTCCACCGGGCGCGACAATGCCCGCGACATTTCCTCCAAGTTCTATTCGCTGTTTGGCGATTCGGTTATGAGCGTGGAGGCGGCCGGCAACATGATCGTTGTCAAGTGCATGACCGGCATGGCGCAGGCGGTCTGCGCCTCTATGGATACGCTGCATTTCCCGGATTTCATCGGCACGTTGGCCGGTGAAGACACCATTCTCATCATCTGCAAAACGGATGAGATTGCGGAGGAAAAGCAGAACGAGCTCAGAAAGCTGATTGGCGGGGTCTGATATGCTGACGCAGCTTTACATTCAGAATATCGCCGTCATCGAGCAGGCGTCTATCGATTTTGAACCGGGCTTTACCGTTTTGACCGGCGAGACCGGCGCGGGCAAATCCATCATCATCGACGCGATCTACGCCGTGCTCGGTGAGCGTACCTCAAAGGAGCTTGTGCGCACAGGTGCGGAGCAGGCGAGTGTTTCGGCACTTTTTACGGATGTTTCTCCGCAGACGCAGCAGGTTTTGCGTGAGCTGGATATTCCGCTTGAAGACGATGGCAGTTTGCTTATTCGCCGTGAGATTCGCCCGCACGGTCGCTCCTCCTGCAAGCTCAACAACATCCCGGCGACCGTTTCCATGCTGCGCGCCGTCGGCGGCACGCTCATCGATATTCTTGGTCAGCATGAAAGTTACAAGTTGCTTTCACCGGAAGTGCACGGCACGTATATCGACAGCTTTGCGGGCGCATATGGTCTGCTTGCGGAGTACCGCGCGGCGTATACGGCGCTGCGCCGCATCAAAGGCGAGCTCGATGCACTCGAATCCGACGAGGGGCAGAAGTCCCGCCGCATGGATATTTTGCGCTATCAGATCGAAGAATTAGAAGCTGCACAGCTGCGCGTCGGCGAACAGGCAGAGCTGACCGAGCGCCGCGATGAGATCCGCAACAGTGAGCGTATCGTGCGCGGTGTGGGCGAAGCCGTCACGCTTTTGCAGGGCGATGAGGACAATGGCGGCGCCATCACGGCCGTATCCGTTGCGGCAGAGTCGCTCGAGCAGGCGGCGCGCTATGCACCGTCGCTTTCAAACGTCGCCGAGCATGTCCGCGACGCCGAATACGCACTGACAGATGCCGCGGCGGAAATCTCCGATTACCTCGATAACGCCATGTTTGACGCAAACGAGCTTGATGAGATTGAAAGCCGTCTGGAAATCATCTACCGCTTGAGTCTCAAATACGGCGAAACGGAGGAAGAAATGCTTTCGTTCCTCGACCGTGCCCGTGCGGAGCTTTCGGACATCGAGTTTTCCGATGAAAAAAAAGAACTGCTTTTGCAGCAGTATGAGCAGAAGAAAAAAGAAGCGGTGACGCTTGCAAAGCAGCTATCCGCGAAGCGCCGCGCCGCGTGTGAGAGCTTTTCCCGTCGTGTGCGGCAGGAGCTTTCAGAGCTCAACATGCCCGGCGTCGTCTTCACCGTGGAGCAGGAGCGCACACCGTTGACAGCCTTCGGCTGCGACCGCATCCAGTTCCTCGTCTCCGCAAACGCAGGTGAGGATCCGAAGCCTATGTCGAAAATTGCGTCCGGCGGCGAGCTTTCGCGTATTATGCTCGCCATCAACACCGTGCTGTCTGAGGATTCCGGCGCGGCCGAAACGCAGATTTTCGATGAGATTGACACCGGCATCAGCGGCGAAGCGGCGAATAAGGTTGGTATCAAGCTGCGCTGCGTCTCCAAAAACGCGCAAGTCATCTGCGTCACGCACCTGGCGCAGATCGCCGCCATGGCGGATAACCACCTGTTTATCGTCAAAAAGCAGGAGAACAACAAAACGTATACGGCGGTGCACACGCTGACGAAAGACGCGCGCGTCCGCGAGATTGCCCGTATTATCGGCGGCGATGACATCACGCCGTTAAAACTCAAAATGGCCGAGGAGATGCTCAGTCAGCCGCATGAATCATGAATGTTAAGCCTGTAAAGATAAACAGCCTTATAATCAAAATAAGTAAAGCTATATCACTTGTCAGTGCACTCGCGACAATTTGCATCCTGCTTTTGCTTTCGCCGATTCTGTTCGGACAGAACGTACTTACTGTAAAGCAAACAGACTGTACAGGTTATCCCGTAAATTCGCTTGCATATTACGCATATATGCCTGCCGAAGATTATTTCCCGGGTGACTGTGCGGCGATTCAAACCGAACGCGGTCTGTTGCTGCTGACGCTGACCGAAAACGACCCTGAAGCCCGCGTTTGGCATACGGCGGGGGACTTTAAAGTCTATGCCGAAGTGCCGTATGAATATTTAGAGGGCAAAGTGAGCGCATTTTGCCTGCCGCATATGGGCTTTGTCGCGGATGATTGGCCCGTTCTGTTGCCTATATTTGCAGGGGGCGCGGCGCTTTTCTATACATTCTCGCGCGTTCTGCCGAAAAAACTATATCAGCCAAAGTACGGCAGAAAGCCGAGGGAGGAGGCCGAAAATGGAGCTGACGCCTGAATATATAAAGGCTGTTCGCTTTACAGTAAAGCGCGGCAACACCTACGATGCCGCCGAGGTGGATGCGTTCTTAGATGAGCTTTTAGAAGCTGTTACCGCACTGCAAAACCGTCCGGATGCCGATACCCTTGCGGCGGTGTGTACCATACGCGCCGAGATGACGGAGCAGATTACCCGTGCAGTACTCGAAGCCGAAAAGCGCATTGCACCCCTGCTTTCGGACGAAAATGCGATTTAGCCGCCGATTTTTTCGGATTTTACGCTGTTTTTGTGCACAAGTATTTGACAAGAGAGCGGGATATGTTATAATATAATCGAAATAGTGTTATGCCCTTTCAAATATGTCCGTAGGAGAACGCAATGAACATCGCACATCTGAAATATGCGGTGGAAGTAGAGAAGACCGCATCCATCACTAAGGCTGCCGAAAACCTTTTTATGGGGCAGCCGAACCTCAGCCGCGGGATTAAGGAGCTTGAGGAGACGCTCGGCGTCAAGATCTTTAAGCGCACCTCAAAGGGCATTGTGCCCACACCGCAGGGAGAGGAGTTTCTCGGCTACGCCAAGAGTATTCTGGCACAGATCGAAGAAATGGAGTCGCTTTATAAGCCCGAAAAGAATAATAAGCTGAAGTTCAGCATCTCGGTGCCGCGCGCCAGCTATATTGCGGATGCGTTTTCCAAGTTTGTCCGTGAGGCGGATATGTCAAAGGAAATCGAGTTTAGTTTCAAAGAAACGAACGCCATGCGTGCCATTCGCAACGTGGTGCAGGAAAACTACGGCCTTGCCATCGTGCGGTATCAGACGATCTTCGAGAGCTTTTTTACGAACATGCTGCGCGATAAGGGCATGAAGTCGGAGAACATCTGGGAATTCGAGTATCAGCTTCTCATCTCCAAAAACGACCCGCTCTCGCAAAAGGATGTTGTGGATATTGAAGACCTTTCCGGCTATATCGAAATTTGCCACGGCGATCCGTTCGTGCCGTCGCTGCCGATGTCCGACATCAAAAAGGCAGAGATGGACGAAAACGTCACCAAACGCGTGTATGTTTACAGCCGCGGCAGTCAGCTCGACCTTTTGGCGACGGTGCCGCACACATATATGTGGGTCTCGCCGACGGATGTGGAACAGCTTGAACGCTATGAGCTTGTGTTAAAGCCGTGCCGCGGCAACAAACACCGCGTGTACAGAGATATTTTGACGTCCAAGAAGGAATATAAATATACGGCGGTCGATAAACAGTTCATCGAAAAGTTGTATGAGGAGCGCGATTTATTGAGCGCAAAGTTCGGCACGCCGCATGCGGAGTAGAAATCCGCCGAAGTTTGATTTAGTTTGTCTGTTTTTTAACGTGTCGTTGGGGCTTTTTTGCTTTTATATCGATGAAATTATATCGATATTTGAAAATGGGTATTCCATTTGGTCGTTTCTTGTGTTAAAGTATTAGATGTTTGGTTTATTTTGATTTTCTGTTTGGATGGGGGTTGGCTGCGTCATGGTGAATCGCAGCATTTCAAAACAAACGCTGCTCAGGTTACCGCTTTACCTGAATTATATGAAGCAGCTCGGCGAAAACACGCCGGAACACATTTCCGCCACGACCATCGCAGAGGCGCTGCGCCTCAACCATGTCGTTGTGCGCAAAGACCTTGCAGCGGTCAGTTCGGCCGGCAAGCCGAAGGTTGGTTACAACACAGAGGCGCTCATCGCAGAGCTTGAGGAATTCTTAGGCTACAATGATGTTGATGACGCCATCATCGTCGGCGCGGGCAAGCTCGGCAAGGCGCTTTTGACGTATGGCGGCTTTAAAGACTGCGGCATGAACATTGTGGCCGCGTTCGATATCGATGAAGAGGTATGTGAGGAAGATTACGGCGGCAAACGCATTCTGACAATGGATAAGCTGATGGATCTGTGTGAACGCATGCGCGTGCGCATCGGCATCATCGCGGTCCCGGCAGAAAATGCGCAGGCCATCTGCAACTTGCTCATTGAAAGCGGAATTTTGGCTATCTGGAATTTCGCGCCCGTGCATCTCGATGTGCCGGAGGGCATATTGGTACATAACGAAAACCTCGCCGCGTCGCTTGCAATCTTATCTAAGCAGCTCAAGGAGAAATTTGACGCCAATACCTAAGTTAGCTTGGCAGAAAAGGAAGATCCCTTTTCTATGCCATTATATAAACAAATAAGTAAAAACCAAAAACTAAGAAACGGAGTTTGATTAGAATGAAAGTTATCATCTGCATCGGCAGCTCATGTCATCTGAAAGGTTCCCGCCAGGTCGTGGAAAAGCTTCAGGCGCTCGTAAAGGAAAACCACCTCGAAGATAAGGTAGAACTCGGTGGCACTTTCTGCATGGGTGACTGCGTAAACGGCGTCAACGTCACCGTAGACGGCGAGAAGCATTCCGTATCTCCCGACACCACCGAGGAATTCTTCCAGAAAGAGATTCTCGCAAAGGTTCAGTAAGCATAAGAAACAAAAATTTAGCCGATGCAAGAGCTTTTTTGCATCGGCTCTCCGTGCGTAAGCTGCTGTGTGCGGCAAAACGCAGCAGAAAATAGGAAGTAAGGGTGATTAAGTTGTTGACAGCCGGAATGAAAGGCAAAGCCGAGACCGTTGTTACAGAGAAGAACACAGCCAAAGCCATGGGAAGCGGCACGCTGGACGTTTTTGCAACGCCCGCTATGGTCGCGCTGATGGAAGAGGCGGCTTGGAAGTGCGTTGTGCCGGAATTAGAGCCGGGCATGGGCACTGTGGGCACGCTGATGAATGTGCAGCACACGTCCGCAACGCCGCTTAGCATGCATGTTACGGCAGAGTGCGAACTTACCGAAGTGGACAACCGCCGTTTGGTGTTCACGGTTAAAGCGTTTGATGAGGTCGGCCCCATCGGCAGCGGTACCCATGAAAGATTCATCGTCAAGGATGAAAAGTTCGTAGCGAAAGCGAACGCTAAAAGAGGATAAGTTAAAGAGAGGATAATAGGGTATGCCAGACTACCTGAAGCTCAAAAAGTCTAACTGTCAGAACTGTTATAAGTGCATCCGTCATTGCCCTGTCAAGTCCATTCGTTTTCAGTCCAGTCAGGCGCATATCGTAAAAGACGAGTGCATTCTCTGCGGTCAGTGCTTTGTCGTATGTCCGCAGAACGCAAAAGAAATCCGAAATGACGTACCGATTGCGGAGATGTTCGTCAAGGGTGAATGTCCCGTGGCAGTCAGCCTCGCGCCATCCTTTGTAGCAAATTACCCGGGCGCTACCATCGAAACGATGCGTGCGGCGCTCAAAAAGCTTGGCTTTGACCGGGTAGAGGAGACCGCCGTAGGTGCGTCCGTCGTCAAGACCGAATACGAAAAGATCATTAAAGAGCGTCGGCAGAGCGTCATCATTTCCACATGCTGCCACTCTGTCAATACGCTTGTGCAGAAGTATTACCCGGAGGCTCTGCCGTACCTTGCACATGTTTTGTCGCCGATGCAGGCGCACTGTAAGATGCTGAAGGAGGAAGACCCGGAACTGAAGACCGTTTTCATCGGGCCGTGCATCTCCAAAAAGGCAGAGGCCGACGAAAGCCCGTATGTGGACTGTGTGCTCACGTTCGAGGAGCTTTCCGCTTGGTTTGAAAAAGAAGGCATCACCGTGGAAGCAGGCGAGGATCATACGGAAGAAAGCCGTGCGCGCCTGTTCCCGACGACTGGAGGCATTCTGCGCACCATGGTGTGCGATGACCCCGAGTATACATACATGGCGATCGACGGCGTGGAAAACTGCATCAACGCGCTTGAAGACATCAAGAGCGGCAAAATGGAGAACTGCTTTGTCGAGATGAGCGCCTGCTTCGGCAGCTGCATCAACGGCCCGGCTATGGATCAGGGTCAGCGTCAGCCTGTGCAGGATTTTATCGCGGTCAATAAATATGCCGGCAAAAAGGACTTTGTGGTGCCGCAACCGGCTTCCGAAGAGCTCAAGCACGATTTTGATTATATCAGCCTGTATCACCTCATGCCGGGCAACATCGAGATTGAGGCTATCCTCAAAAAGATGGGCAAGACTCGCCCGGAGCAGGAATTGAACTGCGGTGCCTGCGGCTATAATACCTGCCGCGAAAAGGCCATCGCCGTTTATCAGGGCAAGGCGGAGATTTCCATGTGCCTGCCGTATCTGCTCGGCAAAGCGCAGTCGTTCTCCGATACCATCATCAACAACACGCCGAACGGCATTTTGGTGCTGAACGAATCGCTGGAAATCCAGCAGATCAACGCTGCCGCGCGTAAGATCGTGAACGTGAAGCATACATCCGAGGTGCTCGGCAAGCAGGTCATCCGCATTCTGGACCCGCGCGTCTTCATCGACGTCATGCAGTCCGGCCGCGGCGTGCGCGACGAGCGTGTGTACCTTGCGGAATACGGCAAGTATGTCGACCAGACCGTGCTCTACGACCGCAACTATCACATTATCATGTGCATCATGCGTGATGTGACGGATGAAATGAACGAACACCTGAAAAAAGAAAAAATGGGGCAGCAGACGATTGAAGTCACCAACCGTGTGATCGAAAAGCAGATGCGCGTCGTACAGGAGATCGCATCGCTGCTCGGCGAGACCACGGCAGAAACGAAAATCGCGCTCACCAAGTTAAAGGAATCGCTGCAAGATGAATAATCTCTGTACTGATATTGGCTGGATGAGCCTCAACAAAAAAGGTGAACAGCTTTGCGGCGATCACGTTGACATCGTTCCGCAGGGAGAAAATTCCACGGTGGTTGTGCTGGCAGACGGCATGGGCAGCGGTGTTAAGGCAAATATTCTTTCCACGCTGACCGCAAAGATCATCTCTACCATGATGGCGGAGGGGCTGCATGTCGAAGACTGCGTGGAGACCATTGCGTCTACACTGCCCATCTGCGCGGTGCGCGGCGTGGCGTATTCCACGTTCACCATCATCCGAATCATAGAAAATGAAGAAGCGGAGATCATTCAGTATGATAATCCGTTCGTGGTTCTGCTGCGCAACGGCAAAAACTGGGAATACCCGCGCGAAGCCGTCGAGATTGGCGGCAAAACGATCTATAAGACCCGCATCCCGATTCAGAAGGATGACACGTTCATCGCGTTCAGCGACGGCGCCATTCATGCCGGCATCGGCATGTCGCTGAATTTCGGCTGGGAGCGCAAGGACATCATCGACTATATGGAGATGATGTACGACGAAAGCTTCACAGCAAAAACGCTCAATGCGCTGCTGCTCGATGAGTGCAACAAGCTCTACGGCGGCCAGCCGGGCGACGATACCACCGCGGTCTGCGTCAAAGTGCGCGAGCGCTGCTGCGTGAACCTGATGATCGGACCGCCGTCTAAACCCGAAGATCTCGCGAAAATGCACGAGGCGTTCTTCTCGGCGCCCGGCAAGCGGATTGTCTGCGGCGGTACCACGTCTACGCTTGCGGCGGAATACCTCAAAAAGCCCATCATCGCACAGCTCGATTACCTCGATTCCGATATTCCGCCCACGGCGAAGGTCGAAGGACTCGACCTTGTCACCGAAGGCGTCATCACCATGAGCAAGGTTGTCGAGTACGCGAAGGATTACCTTGAGGAAAACCGCAAGTACAGCCAGTGGGGCTATAAGCGCGACGGCGCGTCCATGATCGCCCGCATGCTGTTTGAAGAAGCGACCGATATCAATTTCTTTGTCGGACGTGCGGTAAACCCGGCGCACCAGAACCCAAATCTGCCCATTAACTTCAACATTAAGATGCAGTTGGTCGAAAATCTCTGCACCTCGCTCGAGAAGATGGGCAAAAAAGTTAAGGTATCCTACTTCTAAACGCAGAATAGCTTCTGTGTATAGAGTGTCTCGGCACTCTAAGGAAGATTTGAAAAATATAGAAAAGGAAATCTCTGTCCAAAGCAAGAAAGGTTTGATGTGAAGAATGAGAAAGTTTGATACGAAGATCCAGTATTTGAAGTATAAGGTCCTGCGCGAGGTCGCACGTTACGGTTTTGAGGATAACCTCGACGCCGCATACTATGAGATTCCGAAGCTGATCGTCAAAGAAAAACCGACGATGCGCTGCTGCATCTACAAAGAGCGCGCCATCGTTGAGGAGCGCATCAAGCTCGCTATGGGCGGCGACAAGAAAAACCCGAACGTCATCGAAGTCATCGAGATTGCCTGCGACGAATGCCCGGTCAGCGGCCATGTCGTCACAGAGTCCTGCCGCGGTTGTCTTGCACACCGCTGCGAGGACGTATGCCGCCGCGGCGCCATCACGTTTGATGAGCAGCAGAAGGCGCACATCGATAAGTCGAAGTGCGTAGAGTGCGGCCAGTGCGCAAAGGTATGCCCGTACAGCGCCATCATCAACCAGAAGCGTCCGTGCGAAAAGGCCTGCAAGATTAAGGCCATCAGCATGAGCAGCGAGGAGCATCGCGCAGCGCATATTGATAACGAAAAGTGCATCTCCTGCGGTGCATGCGTTTACCAGTGCCCGTTCGGCGCAATCGTCGATAAGTCCTTCATTCTCGATGCTGTCAACCTTATCAAGGGCAGCCACGAGAATCAGGACTACAAGGTTTACGCGGTCGTAGCACCGTCTATCTCCAGCCAGTTCAGCTATGCAAAGCTCGGCCAGGTCATCACCGGCATCCAGCGCCTCGGCTTCTATCATGTCATCGAAGCGGCGCTCGGCGCAGATATGGTTGCGTATAAGGAAGCGGCAGAGCTTGCGGAAAAGGGCTTCCTCACAAGCTCCTGCTGCCCGGCATTCGTTTCCTACATCAAGAAGAACTTCCCGACCATGGTTGATAAAATCTCACACAACCTGTCTCCGGCAGCTGAGATCGGCCGCTACATCAAGGAGACCACTCCGGGCGCAAAGGTCGTTTTCATCGGGCCGTGCACCGCGAAGAAGATGGAGTTCAAGGAAGGCGAGCCGGCAAGCCAGTACATTGACTGCACGCTGACGTTTGAGGAGCTGCAGGCACTGTTTGACAGCCGCAACATCGACCTCACCACGCTCGAAGAAGGCGTGCTCGACAACGCCTCCTACTACGGCCGCATCTTTGCGCGCAGCGGCGGTCTGTCCGACGCGGTTGTGGAAGCGCTCAAGGAGCAGAACAACGAAGACTTCAAGCTCAACGCCATCGCATGCGACGGCATCGAAGCCTGCAAGGCGGCTCTGCTGCGTGCCTCCAAGAATGTTCTGCCGAACAACTTCATTGAGGGCATGGCGTGCACCGGCGGCTGCATCGGCGGCGCAGGCTGTCTGACCCACGGCGAAAAGAACAAGGCAGATGTCGATAAGTACGGCAAGCAGGCGATGGAGAAGACAATCCTCGATGCCATCTCCGTGACCGATGTCGGACCGGAAGCCGAATAATTAACCGAAATGAGATCCGGTCTGCTGTGCTTGCAGGCCGGATTTTGTTCTATTTTGAAAAAACGAGAGGAGTTTTACCATGAAAGCAACGTATTTTATGGGCCACGAGACGTTTGAGGTGCGCGAGTGCCCCATCCCGAAGGCAAAGCCCGGCACAGTCGTTGTCAAGAACTACGCCTGCGGCGTGTGCGGCACGGATGTGCACATTTACCACGGCGAAAAGGGCAGCGCAGCGGTCAACCCGCCGGTCGTGCTCGGCCATGAGTATTCCGGCGTCGTCACAGAAGTGGGCGAGGGTGTCAAGGGCCTCAAGATTGGCGACCACGTCACCATCGACCCGAACATCTACTGCGGCGAGTGCGAATACTGCCGCAACGGCAAAAAGCAGATGTGCCGCCACATGGAGGCTGTCGGCGTCACGATGAACGGCGGCTTTGAAGAATACAGCATCGTGCCCGCCGCACAGGCTTTGCTGCTGGATCCGAATGTACCGTTAGAATACGGCGCGATGAGCGAGCCGCTTGCTTGCTGCCTGCACGGCATCGACCGCGCGGAGATCAAGGTGGGCGACATCGTATGCGTGGTCGGCGGCGGTGCCATCGGCCTGCTGCTCGTGCAGCTTGCGCGTCTTGCCGGTGCGGCTAAGGTCGTTTTGAGCGAGCCGAACGAAGCGCGCCGCAAGGTTGCAAAGGAGCTCGGCGCGGATCTGTGCATTAACCCGCTCGAAGATGGCTATTACGAAAAATTCCTCGCGTTCGTCGGCGGCGACGGCGCAGACGTCATCATTGAGTGCGCGGGCAACCACGCCGCTGTGGAAAGCGCCTTCAAGTTTGCAAGACGCGGCGCGACGATCCTGCTCTTCAGCGTGCCGAAGGTGGAAGCGACCTACGAAGTGCCGCTTTTCGACGTCTACCAGAAAGAGCTCACCATCAAGGGCACGTTCGTCAACCCGGATACGCACCTGCGCGCCGTAGAGCTCATCAACTCCGGCCGCATTCAGATCGCGCCGATCATCACGCACACGTTCACGCTCGATGAGCTGCCGGAAGCCATTGCCATGCAGATGAGCGCCGAGGCCATCAAGGTCATCGTAAAAGCGTAAACCGCGCGCGGTGCTGAACTTTTAACAAAACATTCTGCAAAGACGCGCCGTTTTCCGTGCAGATGCAGATTTTTTCGGTTTGCCGTGAGTTTTAATTGTACTTTTTAAAAAATTGCGGTATAATAATACAAATCGGCTTAAAGCGCTGCTTTTGGGCCGTGTGTGGTAAAAAATAAGGCGTATGAGGACACACCTCACTCCCGGAGAAAGGAATGCTTTCGTTTCAGAAAGCGGTGGCTGAATTATGGCACAGAATCTCTCTAACGATCATATTAACCTGACCATGCTGACGGATTTCTATGAGATCACTATGGCAAACGGCTATTTTACCAATGGTTTTAAGGATACCATCGGCTACTTTGATATGTTTTTCCGCAAAGTGCCGGACGGCGGCGGATTTGCCATTATGGCAGGCGTGGAGCAGCTCGTCAATTACTTGAGTGAGCTTTCTTTCACGCAGGAGGATATCGATTACCTGCGCTCCAAGCACATTTTTCGCGAAGAGTTCCTCGATTATCTGAAGAACTTCAAGTTTACCTGCGATGTTTGGGCTGTGCCGGAGGGCACGCCGATCTTCCCGGGTGAGCCGATCGTCACCGTGCGCGGCCCGGTCATTCAGGCACAGTTTGTGGAGACCATGGTTTTGCTGTCCATCAACCACCAGAGCCTCATCGCAACGAAGACAAACCGCATTGTGCGCGCTGCGGACGGCAGAGCGGTTATGGAGTTCGGCTCCCGCCGTGCACAGGGCTTTGACGGCGCCATTTATGGCGCGCGTGCCGCATATATCGGCGGCTGCGTTGGCACTGCCTGCACCATCAGCGACCGCCGTTTCGGCGTTCCGGCGCTCGGCACCATGGCGCACAGCTGGGTACAGCTTTTTGACAGCGAATACGAAGCATTTAAGGCGTATGCCGAAGAATATCCGCACAACTGCACGCTGCTCGTCGATACATACAACGTATTGAAATCCGGTGTGCCGAACGCCATCCGCGTCTTTAACGAGGTACTCGTGCCGCAGGGCTTCCGCCCGGCCGGCATCCGCATCGACAGCGGCGACATCACGTATCTTTCCAGAAAAGCGAGAAAGATGCTCGACGACGCCGGCTTTGAAGACTGCAAGATCTGCGCATCCAATTCCCTTGATGAGTACATTATCCGCGATATGCTCATGCAGGGCGCAAAGGTTGATTCCTTCGGCGTAGGCGAGCGTCTCATCACGTCTTCCAGCGAGCCGGTGTTCGGCGGCGTTTATAAGCTGGCGGCCGTTGAAAAGCCGGACGGCACCATCGTTCCGAAGATCAAGATCAGCGAAAACGTAGCAAAGATCACCACACCGTGCTTCAAGGAGGTTTGGCGTATTTTTGACCGCGAGACCGACAAGGCCATTGCGGATGTCATCACGCTGAACGACGAGGTCATCGACGACGAGAAGCCGTATACAATCTTCGACCCGAACCACACGTGGAAGCGCAAGACCGTGGAGAATTTCCGCGCCGTGCGCCTGCGCACCCAGCTGTTTAAAAACGGCGAGTGCCTGTATCAGCCGCGTGCCTTAAGCGCCATCCGCGCGCATTGCCTCGCGCAGGTCGATACGCTGTGGGAAGAAGTAACGCGATTTGAAAACCCGCACAGCTACTATGTGGACCTTTCCCAGAAGCTGTGGGACGAGAAGAATCGCTTACTTTCCGAAAACCAGTATTAAAATTCAATCATTTCACAAATTTTGCGAGTAAGCCGGACAGCTGCGGGTGTACGCCGAAAGGCCGCATCTGAGGAAAGTCCGAGCTCCACAGGGCGAGAATAACGGCTAACGGCCGCCGGGGGCGACCCCAGGGAAAGTGCAACAGAGATATACCGCCTGCATTGCAGGTAAGGGTGGAAAGGTGCGGTAAGAGCGCACCGGCGCGCAGGAGACTGCGCGGCCATGTAAACCCTATTCGGAGCAACATCGTGGAGAAACATATACGTCGGCCCGGCGGTTTCGAGGAGATGGCTTGAGCTGCACGGCAACGTGCAGACGAGAAAGATGGTTGTCCAAGACAGAACTCGGCTTATAGGTTTAGTCGCAATCTTGAATAAAGGGGGACAGAGAGTGCAAGCTTTCTGTCCTTTTTGTTTATTGCATATAAAAATGCCTCCCCGTTTTGGCTAAAACGATATTGACAAAATTCGCGCTTTTATGTTATTCTTTTTGTAATAAAAGCGGTTTCCCGTAAACGCGCATATACTTTTAACATCGGGAGAACGGTTGCGGTCGTTCTCTTTTTACGTATTCGCGCGCTTTATTGAGTTACTGTGCTGATTTAAAAGGAGGCGGACGATATGAAACGCAAATGTGTGGTCGTTTTGGCAATCTTGGTGCTGATGCAGGTGCTGTGCGGCGTTCAAAGCGCGCCGAAAGCACAAACAGCAGGGGAGAAAATGCCGACGATCTTAGTGGAAAGCAAAAATTTCTTCAAGAATAATCCAATCACGGAGATTTACGAATATCTCTACGGCGAGTGCCCGGTGGAGTTTGTCGCGCTACCGAGCAATGGAGCCGAGCGCGAAGCAAAGATAGAAGAAATTCGTGCCGAGATCGAAGTCGGCGGCGGGCCCGACGCGTTTATTTTGGCGGCGCACGCCCCGAACTCGACTTGTACGTCCGCGCTTTTCCCGAATGTGGAGCAGAGTATGGCAGACGGCGCATTTCTGCCGCTTGATACTTACATCAAAAGCAGCCTCTATCTTGACCCGAGCGCACAGGTGCAGTCGGTGTTTAATGCCGGCAAGGTAAACGGTGAGCAGGTCGTGCTGCCGCTTTTGTACCGCGTGAACACCTATCTGCTCGATAAAGCGCAGATGCAGGACCCGAACGCGCAGTATATGTCTTTTGACGCGCTGAAAACCTGCAAGGACGATACTGTTTTGAGTGTTTTGCAGGCACATCAGGCGAGCTGGTACGGCGCACAGTTTGCGAATATTGAAACCGCATCGGAATTTTCCGTGCCCACTGCCGAAAATGAAGTTGCAGACGCCGAAATTTCACTTACCGGCGGCGCATGGTACGAAGATGGCTTTACCTATTACGCACAGAACAAAAACGACACCTACGCGCTGACCGTCCCAAACGATGCGGGCGGTGTGACGGCGTTCGTCACGGCTTATGCGGCGGTGAATCCGAATACGAAGTGCGCCGAGGAAGTCTTTAAATACCTCGAACTCTTTTACAGCGACGCCGTGCAGAGCGACAACGGCCTGCGCGATAAAGAAACGGAAATCACCTGCGGCGCGCTCGCAAGAAGCAATATGTTTGCGTTGCTGAGTGCAGATATCAGCACCGTAACGGGCGAATACGCCTACGAAAACGCAGATCTGCGCAATGAGGTTAACAGCCGTATCAACGCGGTGCGCTTTTACGGCGAAAAGGAGCGCAAATTGCTCAAACACGCGCCTTTGGGCTGATTTTCCGGAGAATTTCAGGAAAATAGAATTTTCCTCTTGCAAAACCGAAAGAACTGTGGTAGGATAGTCAAAACAAATTTGAAAGAAAGGGGTATGACAATGTTCCGCTTTGTTCGTGTTATGATGAATATGCAGTCCGCGAATGCCATGGGTAACGGTACTTGCTGCGGGCTTACATTGTCATACGCTTTTTGAGAGTTAGAAAGAACCTAACCGCATAAATCGCAATGAACAGTGCAGGCTGAATGAACGGTCTGCACTGTTTTATTTTCAGGAGAAATCAGGAGGAAACACAATGGAACACAAGGGGACTGTCACACTTGAAACGCCAAGACTCATTTTGCGCCGCTTAACGCTTGCGGACGCAGAGCCGATGTACCGCAACTGGGCGTCCGACCCTGGGGTCACAAAGTTCCTCACATGGCCCACGCACAGCAGCGTAGAGGTAACAAAGCAGATCCTCGCGCTGTGGGCATCGCACTATGAGGAGCTCAACTATTACCAGTGGGGCATTGTTGTAAAGGATGAAAACGCGCTTATCGGCACCATCGCTGCGGTAAAAACGGATGATGAGATCAAAGCGGCAGAGATCGGCTACTGCATCGGCCAAAACTGGTGGCACAAGGGCTATACGAGCGAAGCACTCGGTGCCGTGATTAATTTCCTGTTTGACGAGGTCGGCCTCAACCGTATTGCGGCGCGCCATGATGTGAACAACTCGCACTCCGGCGGCGTGATGAAAAAATGCGGCATGCAGTTTGAGGGCATCATGCGCGAGGGCGCAAAGAACAATGGGGGGCTGTGCGACATCGCAAATTATGCGATTTTGAAGAAAGATCGCGCATAAATCGCGTTTTCGGGGAGAAAATTCAAAATTTTCCTTGCTAAACCGATAGCGTTTGTAGTATGATAATAAAAGTGATTATTTGCGGAGAAATGCCGCATGCCAAAGCGTAGGTTTTGCGTGTGCAGTTTAAGTGCCGCACGGAAAGGAATGTGGTCATCATGAAAAGAACAGAAATCGCGGCCCTCTACGGATCGCCGGAGACCTTTGGCGATACGCAGGTCACGGTCTGTGGCTGGGCGAGATCGATCCGCGACTCCAAAGCGCTCGGATTTATCGATCTGAATGACGGCAGCTGCTTTAAGGGCGTACAGATTGTCTTTACGGCGGAAAAACTCGAAAATTACAAGGAGATCGCTTCCCAGAATGTCGGCGCTGCGCTGCGTGTCACCGGTACGCTGCTGCTCACGCCGGAAGCGAAGCAGCCTTTTGAAATTCAGGCGGAGGAGATTACCGTTGAGGGTGCGTCCTCGCCGGAATACCCGCTTCAGAAAAAGCGTCACACGGTGGAATACCTGCGTACGGTTGCGCACCTGCGCCCGAGAACGAACCTCTTCAACGCGGCGTTCCGCGTGCGTTCCGCTGCGGCGTTCGCCATCCATAAGTTCTTCAACGAGAACGGCTTCACCTACGTGCATACGCCGATTGTCACGGGCAGTGACTGCGAGGGCGCGGGCGAGATGTTCCAGCTGACAACGCTCGACCTCGACAATGTCCCGAAAAACGAGGACGGCACGGTCGATTACAGCAAGGATTTCTTCGGCAAGCAGACGTCCCTCACCGTTTCCGGCCAGCTTGAGGCGGAGTGCATGGCCATGGCGTTCGGTAAGGTCTATACGTTCGGCCCCACGTTCCGCGCAGAGCGCTCCTACACGCAGCGTCACGCGGCAGAGTTCTGGATGGTCGAGCCGGAGATTGCGTTTGCCGATCTCAACGACGACATGGATCTCATGGAGGCCATGATCAAGTACATCATCAAAGACGTTATGGCGCGCTGCCCGCAGGACATCGACTTCTTCAACCAGTTTGTCGATAAGGGTCTCAAAGAGCGTCTGGAGCACGTGGCAAACTCCGATTTTGTCCGCATTTCCTATACGGATGCTGTAAAGCTCCTTGAAAAGAACAACGACAACTTTGAATATAAGGTCTCCTGGGGCTGCGACCTCCAGACCGAGCACGAGCGCTACCTCACCGAAAAAGAGTTCGGCAAGCCGGTGTTCGTCACCGATTACCCGAAGGAGATCAAGGCGTTCTACATGCGCCTCAATGACGATGACAAGACCGTTGCGGCGACCGATCTGCTCGTGCCGGGCATCGGCGAGCTGTGTGGCGCAAGCCAGAGAGAAGAGCGCTACGACGTGCTTCTGAACCGTATTCGCGAGCTCGGCCTTAACGAGGAGGATTACTGGTGGTACCTCGACCTTCGCCGTTTCGGCGGCAACAAGCATGCAGGCTTCGGTCTCGGCTTCGAGCGCATGGTCATGTATCTTACGGGCATCTCCAATATCCGCGACGTACTGCCGTTCCCGCGCACAACGGGCTCCGCGGAGTTCTAAATTTCATAAAAGCAATTTTGCCGGTGCAGTTCGCTGTGCCGGTTTTTGCTTTGTTATACGCTTGTCAGAATGAACGGAAAAGCAGGAAAACACGTCGTACAATCGTGCAAAACGGGAAAAAATGCAAGATTTATAAATAAAGCTTGCATTTTTAGCTTATTTGCATTACAATAAGAATTGTTTCAGGCGCTATTGGGGCGTAAAAATGAATTGAATACTTATTTTTCAATTCAAAATCTTATTTATGGAGATGTTTTCGTGGCGTACGCAAACTTGAGCAAAGCAGAATTACAGAAGGTTTTCGATGAGCTTTCCGCAGAATATAAGGGCTATCAGGCCAAAAATCTTTCGCTGAACATGGCGCGCGGCAAGCCCAGCGCAAAACAACTGGAGCTCGCCCTCGGCGTTTTGGAAGCGCTGAAAGCGAGAAGCGAATTTGCGAATTCCAACGGTGATGACTGCCGTAACTACGGTCTTTGGGACGGTCTGCCGGAGATGAAACGCATTTTCGCCGATATGGTCGGCGTACCGGCTTCGCAGGTCATTCTCGGCAACAACTCAAGCTTGATGATGATGTTTGAGGTTATTTCCCGCGGCTTCTCGCACGGCTACAACGGCTGCACGCCGTGGTGCAAGCTGGATAAGAAAAAATTTCTCTGTCCGGTGCCGGGCTACGACCGCCACTTTGCCGTAACGGAGTATTACGGCTTCGAGCTCATTAACATCCCGATGTATGCTACCGGCCCGGATATGGATCTCATCGAAAAGCTCGTCAAGGACGATGACTCCATCAAGGGCATTTGGTGTGTGCCGAAGTATTCGAACCCCACGGGTGTCACGTATTCCGATGAGACCGTCCGCCGTTTCGCCGCATTAAAACCGGCTGCAAAGGACTTCAAAATCATGTGGGATAACGCCTATTGTGTGCATGATCTCACCGATACGCCGGACACGCTGCTCAATATCTACGATCTCTGCGTTGAAAACGGCACGGAAGATCAGATCTTCATTTTTGCCTCTACGTCCAAGATCTCGTTCCCGGGCGCCGGTGTGGCCGGCCTCGCCACGAGCGATAACAATATCCGCGATTTCAAGGAGCACACGCTCACGTCTACCATCGGCCCGGATAAGCTGAATCAGCTGCGCCATGTGTTGTTCCTGCACGACATCAACGGTGTGCGCGCCCTCATGAAGGGCCACCGCGCCATTTTGGAGCCGAAGTTCCGCCTGTGTGAGCTGATGTTGGAGGAAAATGTCGGCGACCTCGGCGTCGCCGAGTGGAATAAGCCGAACGGCGGCTATTTCATCAGCGTCGATGTGCTTGACGGCTGCGCAAAGCGCGTCGTACAGCTGTGCAAAGAAGCGGGCGTCATCCTGACCGATGCCGGTGCGACGTTCCCGTACGGCAAAGACCCGCACGACAGTAACATTCGTCTTGCGCCGTCGTTCCCGCCGCTTGAAGAGCTCGAACAAGCCATGGAAGTTTTCTGTTGCTCCATCAAGCTCGCCGCTGCAGAAAAGCTGCTGAACATGTAAAAATTTCATACAAAATACAGAGCAAGAGAGGGATAGACCGTCCTTCTCTTGTTTTTTTGTATAAAAGCGGACATCTTTTCAAAATCGCCTTGACGCCGAACATAAGTTTCGCTATATTGGAAAATACGGGAGAATAGTTTTAATTCAGAGGAGAACGATATGGAAAAGAAAAACAACAGAAAAATTCTCGAATATTTCACCTGCGAAAATAAAGAGCACTGGCTCCGTGAGATTCAAAAGAGCGATTGGGGAGCGGGGCAGTACCTTTACAGCTTGCTAAAAGAAAATAAGCAGATGTTTGACGGCACTTTCGATTTTTGAATGTATTTTATCAAAACACAATAATTTTAAAATGGTGTTTTAAAGTTTTGCTTTTGTAAATTTATAATTTTTAATTTATATTGATTTGGATTTTACTGTTAGTATTCCGGCTTTTTTCAACATGCCGATCAGCATGAAAAAAGTGCCGGTGTAGGGGATGAGCCAAAAATTGCGGCTGATAAGGCTGCAATATACAGCGAAAAGCATCACGGCGGGCGGGGTGCGCGTCATTTTGGCGAGCAGCTTCGGCTCAATGATCTGCCGAATGACGCTTAGAATGATCCATCCGATGAAAAGCCCGAGTGCTTGCGCCGCGCTGCCGCATAACAATCGGTAAACGGCGAGCGGCAGCAAAACGGTTCCCGGCCCAAAGACCGGGAAAATATCGGAGACCGTCACAACGGCGGCAGTCATCAGCGGGTATTCCATGCGCAGCAGGTGGAGCATCACAAAGCTTTCCGCAAACGTGATGGTGTAAATGAGTGCATAGGCAGAAACAAACCCGACGGATGATTCGCTTTTTGCGGATTTTTGCAGGTTTTCTACGCACTTTTCACCGATGAGCTTCTTTAAAAGTGACAGCAAATTTTCACGGTACAGCAGGGTGAGATACGCAAAAACCGGGATGAGCATGAGCGTTAAAAACACGGCAGGCAGCAGCAAAATCGCTTTTACGGTGCCTTGCAGCGCGGGCATGGCGGCACCCATGTTACCCGAAAAATTCTTCTGCGCAGCGGAGATCCACTGCGGCAATTCCTGCCATGTGCGCTCCAAAAACGACCGCACGGCGGGGGCGAGTGCTTCGTAGCGAAAGTATCGCCCGGAAGCAAAAAACGCGGTGCTTTCCCGAATGAGCCGCGTGAAAAGCAATGCAAGAAGGACGAGTGAAACACTATAAACGGCGACAGCAGTGCAAAGTGCGGCGCGCTTATGGGAGAGATGCAGCCGTTTTTCCAGCAGGCGGCATAGCGGTGCTGTGATCCACCCAAGCAACCCGCCAAGCAAAATCGGGAGAATATGAAAAATAAATCGAACCGCCAAAATAAAGACAACTGTATACAGTATTAGTAATACGATAAATATCTTTTTACTTTTTACAAATTTCCAAATGTGTTTTGCCACCTTTGCACCGCCTTTCCTTTACAGATCTGCAGCGCACATAGTTTGGCTTTGCGCGGCGGAAAAATTCGCAAATTTAAGCAAAATATGCATGACATTTTTCGCGCGGTGTGCTACAATATCCTCGAATAAATGTGGTGCATGCATTTTAAGGCACCGATAACGGCTAAAGGAGCTTGAGTTTATGGAAATTACAGTCAGCAAACGTTTTCTACGCGTGCCGGTGAAATTTGACGGCACTTCGCACAAATTTACTTTTTCTGAAAACGGCACACCGGTTTATAAGTTCGATGCCGTTTATACGGAAAAAAACGCAGATGCGGTTTATTATGCCGACCTGCGCGATTACCTTGGTAAGACGATGACTGTCACGGTAGAGCCGGAGTGCGCATTTACACCGGTGTTTGAGGATGCCATGACGCCGCTTACGGCGGAAGAGACCGTCTTGCGCCCGCAGCTGCACTTTACAGCGGAGCGCGGCTGGATCAACGATCCGAACGGTCTGTGCTTTTACGGCGGACAGTATCACCTTTTCTACCAGCACAATCCCTACGGCAGACTGTGGGGCAACATGCATTGGGGTCACGCCGTGAGCCCGGATCTTTTCCACTGGGAATATAAGGAAGAAGCGATGTTCCTTGACATGGACGGCGCAATGTTTTCCGGCTGTGCGGTAGTCGATCACAACAATGTTTCCGGCCTCAAGGAAGGCGATGAAACGCCAATCTTGTTCTTTTACACCTGCGCGGGCGAAAAAAAGAGCACACAGTGCCTTGCGTACAGCACAGACGGCGGTAAAACGCTGAAAAAGTATGACAAAAATCCGCTGATCGACGAGATTGCACCCGGCAACCGCGACCCGAAGGTTATTTACGACGCAAAGCGCGCGCGCTGGCTGATGGCCCTGTATTTTGTGGAGCGCACTTACGCAATCTTCACGTCGCAGGACTTACTGCACTGGGATCTTCTGCAGAAATTTGACCTGCCCGGTGATGACGAGTGCCCGGATCTCTATCCGCTTACAGCAGATGACGGCAGAACGCTGTGGGTCTATTCCGGTGCGCACGACATGTATTTTGTCGGCGATTTTGATGAAAACGGCCTTTACCAGCCGATTCAGTCGGTCGGGCAGCTTTCGTATAACTCGCAGTCGTATGCGGCGCAGACGTATTACTACGAGCCGGGCAAGCCAGTCATCCGCTTTGCGTGGAACCGCAGCGATATTCCCGGCGCACCGTTCAACGGCTCCATGTGTACGCCGACCGAAATGACGCTGAAAAAGCACGGCGACCGCTACTATCTCTCTGCGCTGCCGATCAAGAGCACAGAAAATCTGGTTGTAAAATCTGACAAGCTTGACGACTTTACACTGACACACTGCACGCACGAGCTCGGCAGCAAGACCTGCCGCATCTCCTTTACTGTAAAGGAAGGCGACCTTACATGCAGCTTGTACGGCCTTGAGATGAAGCTCGACAAAAACGGTCTGACCTGCGGAGAATCCATATTGCCGCGCCTGAAAAACGAGCCGATGAAGGTGGACATCATTACCGATACAAACAGCGTAGAGATTTATTTGAACGGCGTTGCAAACGTGGTCACCGCGCATGTGCTGGATGAGACGAAGCCGACGTTCACGATCCACGCCGAGGATCCCGTTGAGGTGCAGAACCTCACAGTTTCCGAGCTTTCGCTGTGATGCGTGCAATGAAGCGCGTACTGACCATCGCCGGGTCGGATTGCTCCGGCGGCGCGGGTATTCAGGCGGATATCAAGACAATGTCCGCACACGGCGTGTACGCGATGAGCGTGATCGTATCCGTCGTGGCGGAAAACACCGTGCATGTGCTGAAAAAGCAGGATATTGCGCCGGAGATTGTTCGCGCGCAGGTGGACGCAATCTATGAAGATATCGGTACGGATGCCGTGAAGATTGGCATGCTGCCGACGCCGGAGGTGATGTCTGCTGTGGCGGAAAAGCTGCGCAAATACTGTCCGAAGAATGTCGTTGTTGACCCTGTGATGTATGCGAAAGACGGGACGGCACTGATGGCTCCGCAGTCGATTGAGACATTCAAAGCGGAAATTTTGCCGCTCGCCGACGTGCTGACACCGAATATTCCCGAGGCGGAGGAAATCACCGGGATGCACATTGAGACGGAAGACGATATGTGTGCTGCAGCAAAGTTGATTTACACAATGGGCTGTAAAGCTGTGCTTGTAAAGGGAGGGCACTTTGCAGGCGACCCGATCGATATTCTGTTCGATGGTGAACAGCATATAAGCTTTACATCAAGACGCATTCAAACGAAGAACACGCACGGCACAGGGTGCACGCTCTCTTCCGCTATTGCCTCGAATTTGGCGCTTGGATATGCACCCGCTGAAGCGGTGAAGCGTGCGAAAGACTATATGACGTGCGCCATCGAGCACGCGCTCGAGCTCGGGCACGGCGCGGGGCCAACGAACCACTTTTACAGCTTGTATCAAAGCGGACTTCCAAAGTAAATAGCTTGCTCCATAGAGAAAGCACCCAGTAAAGCTTTTGGCCTTGCAGGGTGCTTTTCATATTTGAAAAATCGCGGCGGATTTCGGGCACACTTTTCAAAGGCATAAAGGCACGTTTATAAAAAGGGCGATGACCCGTTTTTCCCACTTTGGTTCTAAACCCGGCGGCACGTCCATAGAATTGGGCATACGGAGCGGAAAGAAAGGTGTGTGCGATGGATTTTGAAAAGGCGATCCGCCCGCTTGGGCGCTTTACATCGATGCTTGAAAAGGTGCCGCAGGCGGTGCGCGACGCGGTGTTTGACATTCGTATCAGTGTGGATAAGCCTGTGCTGCTGTGCTGCGGCGACCGCATTTTGTTTTTGCGGGAAGACGGCGACACGGCGCAGTATTTTTCGCAAAACAATGTGACAGCGACACGCGAGGACGTGGAGGAGATCTTTTTGCGGCTGTGCGGGTATTCTGTTTACAGTCACATGGAGGAGATTCGCGGCGGATTCGTCTCCGCAGACCGCGCGTTGCGGGTGGGCATCGGCGGTACGGCGGTGATCGAAAAGGGCGGCATCAAAACGGTGCGCGACGTGACGAGTCTTTCTGTGCGTATCCCGCGGGAGAAGCGCGGCTGTGCAGAGGAGGTGCTGCGCTACGGCGTAGATCTCAGCCGCGGTCTGCTGCTTGCTGGCGCGCCGTCCTCGGGCAAAACGACGCTGCTGCGGGACATTGCACGATATATCGGTACGGCGGGGCATCGCGTGGTGGTGCTTGACGAGCGGTTTGAGCTGAGTGCGGACGGGTTTGACCTCGGCGCGTGCACGGATATTTTGCAGGGCTACCCGAAGCAGGAGGGGCTTTCGCACGCGGTGCGGTGTCTTTCACCGGAGTACATCGTCTGCGATGAGCTCGGCGAAAACGATTTTTCGGCGATACGTTCGGCATCGTTTTCAGGGGTGGCGCTGATTGCGAGCATCCACGCGGGCAGTGTACACGAGCTGTGTTGCAGACCGCTGTGCCGCGGGATTCTGTCGCTCGGCGCGTTTGAAACGGTGGCACTGCTGCACGGGCGAAGTGCACCGACGAAAGTGGAAAAGCTGTTTTTGGCGGGTGATCTTCTTGAAAACAACGGCGGCGATCCTGATTGTTCTGTGCGCGGCGACCGCCGGGTCATCGGTATCTGCGCGGCTAAAAATGCGTGAAAAAGAACTGAACATCTTCTTAGAAGCGCTTTTTGCGCTGAAAAACGCCGCGGCCTATACGGCGGGCGACCTGTACGCGCTGCTCTCTCTGTGCCGCGAAAACGCTTTTTTGAGGCGCGTGTGGGTGCTTTCCGAAAGCATGGATTGCACAGCGGCGTTTAAAGCGGCGGCACATGCGTTTTTTACATACCGCGGGGATGAAGCGCTGTGCGCCGCGTTTATCGACGGGTTCGGCAAGACCGACCTCGATGGGCAAATGGCGTACTTTGCGCTGCATGAAGGCCGCGTGCGCAGCGCACTTTTAGCCGCCGAGCAAAGCCTTGCCCAGAAAGGCAGATTGTGCGTGGCGCTGGGACTGTTTGTCGGCGTTTCCGCCGCCCTCATTTTGCTGTAACAGCCGGAAAGGAAAGCAAAGCTATGGATGTAGATCTGATCTTCAAGATCGCCGCCATCGGCATACTTGTGGCCGTTTTGAACCAGCTGCTCATTCGCTCCGGGCGGGAGGAGCAGGCTATGATGACGACGCTTGCGGGGCTCATTGTGGTGCTGACGATGCTCATCACGCAGATCAGCACGCTGTTCGATACGATTAAATCGGTGTTTGGGCTATGAGCACGATGCTTATGGTATCGGCAGCGGCGGTGTTTGCAGCGGTGTGCGGCGCGCTTTTAAAACGCGGGCAAAAGGAAATAGCTCTGCTGTTTTCGCTTGCGGCGGCGGTACTCGTTTTTCTGTGTATTTTGCCGCAGATCGAAACGCTGACTTCGACATTTCGCGAATGGGCGGAGCTTTCCGGCATGCCGGAGGTGTTCGGAGCGCTGTTAAAAGCGCTCGGCATCGTGCTCATCGGGCGCATAACGGCGGATCTTTGCAAGGACGCGGGGGAATCGGCAATAGCAAGCGGTGTGGAGCTTGCCGTGAAAACAGCGGTGCTGCTGACGGCGCTGCCGTTGCTGAATCGACTTCTCTCGCTTTTGCAGGAAGTGCTGTTGTTATGAAAAAACGGATTTTGCGCGTTTTTTTGGCTTTGACGGTGTTTATCCTGCTGCTTTCGCTGCCCGTGCGCGCGGACGAAGCGGAGCTCTACCAAAACAGCGGGGCGGATACACTTATGGAGGCGCTGCCGGAAGAAGCACAGTCGCTTTTGCAGAACGTCGGGGTTGACCCGATGGAAGCACCTGCGCCCGACGCGGCGACAAAGCTGTTTTCGGCGCTTTCCGAGGGCTTTCGTGCGGAGTGGGCAGCACCGGCGCGGGCACTCCTTACGCTGCTTGCATCATGCGTGCTGTGCAGACTTGTGCAGGAATTCGCCGCAAAGGAGCTTTCCTACGCCGTTTCCGTATGCGGGGCGCTGTGCGCCGCCGTGACGCTGCTTTCGCCGATGGCTTCGCTTTTGGAGCAGGCCGCGCGCGTGACGGATGCTGCTGCCGTTTTTCTGCTTGCCGCGGTGCCCGTGTATGCGGGGCTGCTTTTCACGGCGGGGAACACCGTGACAGCACCAACCTACGGCGCGCTGTCGCTTGCGGCGGCAAATGCCGTCTCGGTTTTGAGCAGCGCGGTGCTCATCCCGGTTTTGCGTGTGTTTTTGGCGTTTTCCGTGGCTTCTGCCGTGACATCGTTTGATTTAAAGCGGCTGACGGACGCGCTGTATAAAGTTATCAAATGGGCTTTGGTGCTCGCCGTCACGGTATATACGGGCATTTTGTCCGTACAGACAATTGTTGCGAACAGCGCGGAGATGGCGGGCGGCAAGGCGGCGAAAATGCTTGTCTCCGACGCAATCCCCATTGTGGGCAGCGCGTTTTCCGATGCGTTTTCGGTCATCGTTTCCGGCGCGGCGCTTGTAAAAAACGGCGTGGGTGCATTTGGGTTGCTTGCATCGCTCGCGATTTTTCTGCCGCTGTGCATAAAGGCTGCCGCGTGGCTTTTGATTTGCTTTTGCGCGGGGCTTGCGGCAGAGGTGTTGGGTCTAAAGCCGCTTGCGTCGTTTTTAAACGGCTGTGCTGCAGCGCTGCGACTGCTCATTGCGGCGGTATGTAGTGTGGGTGCGGTGGCGGTGGTTTCGGCGGCCGTGGTGCTTTGTGTGCGAGGTGCTTATGCGTGAATTGTATGCGCTGGTGTTTTCGGTGTGCGTGGTGCTCATCGGAACGGAGATGATTGTGCGGCTGTTCCCGGAAAAAAGCGGGTCACTTATCCACGCGCTTGCGGTGTTGATTCTGCTTGTGGTGCTTGTAAACGGCATTTTAAAGCTGCAAAGCGGGGCCTCGCTCGATTTTGACTTGACCGAAACGCGCGAAGCCGAATCGACGATAACGCAAAGCTACGCGGAAAAGGGCACGGCGATTTTGAAAGAGCAGCTCTCGGCGCTTTTGAAAAGTGCGGGGATGGACGTGCCGGCAGCGAATATCGACATTTGGTACACGCAGGACGATAACGGCGTGGTGACGGTGGAACGTGTGCGGGTACGGGTGCGGTTTGCGACAGACATCGACCGCGCGGACGCGCTTTTGCGCAGCGTGCTGACCGAGGCCATCCCGGTGGATGTGTACGTGTAGGAGGTGAGGCGAGACGGATAAACTGAAAAGCCTTTTGAAAAACGGTAAGCTGACGTATATGCTCATTGCAGCCTGCGCGGCGCTCGTTTTATTGATGCTCCTTTGGCCTATGGACACAAAGAACACGGAAAATGAAGCGCCGGAGACGGTGGAACTGACGGTGGGAGACTACACCAGAGCGCTTTCCGCGCAGATCGCGCAGATGGTCTCGGCTATCACGGGGGAAAGCGAGCCGCAGGTAACGGTGACGCTGCGCACAATGGGAGAAACGGTGTATGCGACCGAAGATAAGCAGAGCGAAAAAAGCGCCGAGGAGTACAGCGGCGAAAGCCTCAACCGCACGCAGATGGACGGCGACACGCAGAAGACGTATATCCTGGTGAAGGCGGCGGACGGCTCGCAGAAGCCGCTCATCGTGACGAAAACGGAGCCGGAGATCCGCGGCGTGGTAGTCGTGAGCCGCGGGGGAGGCGACCCGAAAATGCGGGAGAAGATTGTGGAGGCCGTGAAGACTGCGCTCGATTTATCCTCTACGCAGGTATGCGTGGTGGGGTACAGCGAATATACATATGGCAACGAATGAAACCATTCAGTGAAGATCGGAGGAACACGGAATGAAATACGGTAAAAGACAGCTGATCTTGGCATCGCTTGTGCTGGCCCTTGGTGCGGCGGTGTACTTAAACTGGCAGTTTGCGGGCACAAAGGTGCAGAGCGCGGGCGATGTCAGCGAGGAAAGTGCGTCTTCCGCTCTCGGTGCGGCGCAGCTTGTGAACAACGCCTATGTGGAGACAGTCTCCGACACGCTTATGAACGAGGACGGCGTTCTGCCGGAAACGGAGCCCGCAGACGGTGCGGTGGAAAGCAGCGCGGCAGAAGAAACAGCGGCTGCGGTATCGGCTTCCGCAAAGCTTTCGGACGCCCGCTTGACGCGCCAGACCGCACGGGATGAGGCCATGGAGCTGCTGGAGGACATCCTGAAAGACGACAGCGCCGAGGTCGCCGTAAAGCAGGCCGCCGTGGACGAAGCTGCGGTTATCGCGCAGAACATTTTGAAAGAGACAAACATAGAGTCCCTCATAGAAGCGAAGGGCTTTACGGAGTGCGTGGCGTACATCAACGGCGAGAGCTGCACGGTGGTTGTAAACGGCGACATGGAGGACGAACAGAACGCGCTCATCGTGCGGGACATTGCAGTTTCCGAAAGCGGCGTCAGCGCGGAAAACGTGAAGATCATTTCTGCGGCGAAATAAAAGATGATTTCTTGCATTTTACCGTTTATCGTGGTATACTATTCCAGAACATATCGGCGTGTATGTCTGGAGCTTGAAAACTGCACATCAAACGGCACCGGTGAAAACCGAAAGTGCCTGATTTCTGCTCAAATTGCCTGCCGATCCTTCGGTGGGCTTTTTTGTTTATATCCGCCATGAATCACGCAATGAATTTTATTGAGATAAGGGAAAGGAACCGAGTATGACGAAAAGAAGAGAATCGAGAGAACAGGCTTTTACGCTGCTTTTTGAAAAGACCGTGACGGGCGACAGCATGGAAGACATCATTGAAATGGCGGAGGAAGCGCGCGACGTTGTTGTCGATCCGTACTGCGAAAAGCTGACCGCTTTGACGGAGCTCTATTTAGACGAGATCGACCACACGATCGAAGAAAATCTGCGCGGCTGGAGTTTGCGCCGTCTTTCTAAAATGACGCTGACGATTTTGCGCGTTGCCGTGTGCGAAATGCAGTTTATGCGGGCCGACGATGTCCCGGTGAGCGTTTCCATCAACGAGGCGGTGGAGCTTGCAAAAATTTACGGCAACGAAAAGGACGCTTCTTACGTAAACGGCGTGCTTTCCACAATTGCAAAGAAGCTTGAGGGAGCGAAGAACGAGACGGAGAGCGAAAATGCCTAACATCAGCGCGCTCGGTTTAGACACCAGCAACTACACAACGAGCGCCGCGTTTTTCGGCGACGGCGAAATGGACAGCCGCGGCATGATTTTGCCTGTGAAAGAGGGCGAGATCGGACTGCGCCAGAGCGACGCGGTGTTCCACCACACGCGCCAGCTGCCGGAGGTGCTGTCCATGCTCGGTGATAAGATTAGCGAGGCGAAGGTCATTGGCGTTTCGGAGCGCCCGCGTGATGCGAAGGACTCCTATATGCCGTGCTTCTTGGTGGGCATCGGCGCGGCACAGATGCTTGCGCAGGCGTTAGGGGTACCGCTGCGGCGCTTTTCGCACCAGCAGGGGCACATTGCGGCGGCGCTTTACTCTGTTGATAGACTAGACTTGCTGCACGAGCGCTTTTTGGCGTTTCACATGTCCGGCGGCACAACGGAAGCGGTTTTGGTAGAACCTGTGGAGGGTGACAAAATGTTTCGCACGCGCCTTGTTGCGTCTTCACTCGATTTAAAGGCCGGGCAGGTCATTGACCGCATCGGCGTGATGCTCGGTCTGCCGTTTCCGGCCGGCAAACATTTAGACCCCATTGCGTGCAATTATACGGAAAGACTGCGCGTGCGCGCTTCGATGAAAGGCGCGAACTGCTCGCTTTCCGGTGTGGAAAATAAATGCCGCGAGCTGATGAAAAAGGGCGCACCGAAGGAGGAAATCGCCGCGACGTGTATGGCGTATGTCATTGCGGCATCGGACGCGATGTGTAAGGCGCTTATCGAGACATTCGGCGATTTGCCCGTGGTGTTTTCGGGCGGCGTGTCCTCAAACTCCATGCTGCGCGCGCACATGAGCGAAAAGTACGGCGCACTGTTTGCGGAGCCGCGTTTTTCGGCGGATAACGCTGCCGGCATCGCCGTTTTGGCGTCACTTTCGCAGGAGGCCTGATATGCGCGTTTTATCGGTTTCGCAGATCAATTTTTTTATAAAGTCGCTTATTGAGGGTGACGGCCGCATGCGCGACATTTACGCGCGCGGCGAAATTTCCAATTTTACCGATCACTACCGCTCCGGACACCTGTATTTTTCGCTGAAAGACGAAAAGTCCGTTTTGAAGGCGGTCATGTTTTCGTCTGCCGCACGCAGGCTGCGCTTTCACCCGAAGGAGGGTATGCGCGTTATCGTGCGCGGGCGTGTGGCCGTGTATGAGCCCGGCGGGCAGTACCAATTCTATGTGGAGGAAATGCAGCCGGACGGCGTGGGCGCGCTGAGCTTAGCGTTTGAGCAGCTGAAAGAAAAGCTTGCTGCCGAGGGACTGTTCGCGGAAGAACACAAGCGGCCGATCCCGCCGTTTCCGGCGCGCATCGGCGTTATTACATCGCCGACGGGCGCGGCGGTGCAGGATATTCGCAACATACTCTCGCGGCGCTGGCCTGCGGCGGAGATCATGTTTTGCCCGGTGCTTGTGCAGGGCGAGGACGCAGCGGCGCAGCTTACGGCGGCGGTGAAATTGATGAACGCCCAAAAGGCGGCGGATGTCATCATCATCGGGCGCGGCGGCGGCTCCGCGGAGGATTTGGCCGCATTCAACGACGAGACGCTCGCAAGAGCGGTGTTCGCGTCGAAGATACCCGTCATCTCCGCTGTGGGGCACGAGACGGATTTTACGATTTGCGATTTTGTCGCGGACTTGAGAGCGCCAACGCCGAGCGCGGCGGCAGAGCTTGCCGTGCCGGACAGGGAAGAAATGCGTGCGGCACTTGCGCAGCTGACGCGCCGTTTGTGCGGCAGCGTGCAGGCGGGGCTTGACGATCGGCGGCAGATGCTCGATGCGCTTGCAAGCGCAAACGTGTTGCAAAACCCGTCCGCGTGGCTTTCACCGCGTAGGCAGGCGCTCCGAAACACGGTGCAGAGCCTGACGTACAGCGCCGAGCGAAGAATTTTGAATGAGAAAAACGAGCTTGCTGCGCTTTCCGCACGGTTAGACGCAATGAGCCCGCTGAAGGTGCTTTCACGCGGATACGCGATCGTGTCCGACGAAAACGGGAAAGTGATAAAGCGCACGGAAGACGCAAAGCCGGGCGACGTTTTGACAGCGCGCGTAGAGGACGGCGCGATCACCGTGCAGGTGCAGAAAACAGAAAAGAGGGAAATGACCGATGCCTAAAAAAACCATGACCTTTGAAGACGCAATGCTGCGCCTTCGCGAGGTGACCGAGACGCTCGAAAAGGGAGATGTGACACTGGAGGAATCTGTGAAGCTTTTTAGCGAGGGAGCGGAGCTTTCCCGCTTTTGCTATGAGAAATTAAACACTGCCGAACAGAAAATTACGGAGCTGAGTGCTGCGAAAACGGAGGAATAAAAATGGAAGACAGGGTAAAACGCATTGAAAAAGCCTTAGATCATTTTTTGCCGGAGCGCAAGGGCTCGCTTTCCGAGACCGTGACCGACGCCATGCGCTATTCGCTTTTAAACGGCGGCAAGCGTGTACGCGCCGTTTTAACGCTTGCGTTCTGCGAGCTGTGCGGCGGCGATGAAGACATGGCGATGCCGTTTGCGTGTGCCGTGGAGATGGTACATGCGTATTCGCTCATCCACGATGACCTGCCGTGCATGGATAACGACGATATGCGCCGCGGTAAGCCCTCTAACCACAAGGTCTACGGTGAAAATTGCGCATTGCTTGCGGGCGACGGCCTTTTGACAAAAGCATTTGAAACGGCGCTGAGCAGTGAAGCATTCCGAAATGTCGGCATGGAGCGCGCTGCGTATGCGGCGGCGGTGCTTGCGCGCTGCGCGGGCGAGCACGGTATGGTGGGCGGCCAGTGCATTGACCTTGCAACCGAAAACCGCACCGTTTCGCTCGATGAGCTGTGCGAAAAAGACACCGGCAAGACCGCGAACCTCATCATGGCGGCATGCATGATGGGCTGCGTTGCGGCGGGTGCGAACGAAACGCAGATCAATGCAGCAAAGGAATACGCGCTGCACATCGGTTTGGCGTTCCAGATCCGCGACGATATTCTGGACGTGACCGGTGACGCCAAGGAGCTTGGCAAGAACATCGGCGTGGATGCACAAAACGCGCGCTGCACGTATGTTTCCATTTTGGGCGTGGAAAAAGCGCAGGCGCTCGTCGATGAGCATACCGAAAAGGCGCTTCGTGCGCTTGACGCGTTTGACGCGGACAGCACGTTCCTGCACGAGTTTGCGGAAAAGCTCGCGACGCGCAGTAAGTAATGAAACGCACACTGGAGTTCGTCATCGACTGCGGACAGGAAAACATGGACGTGCGCACGTTCGTGCGGCGGTACTTAGGGTTTTCCGCACGCATTTTAACGGCGCTGAAATACGAGGGAGAGATGCTTAAAAACGGCGAACCCGTGCACAGCAATACCGTTTTGAAAGCCGGCGATACGATGACTTTGACGCTGCTTGAGACGGGCGAAGCGTATGAAAAAGCCGACCTGCCGTTTGCGGTTTTATATGAAGACGAGGATTTTTTAGTGCTCGACAAGCCGTACAATATGCCTGTGCACCCCTCGCCGGGGCACGACCGCGACAGCGTTTTAAATGCGGCGGCGTGGTATTTTCAAAATACGCCGGACTTTGTGTTTCGGCCGCTGTACCGCTTAGACCGGGATACGACCGGCGCACTGGTGCTGGCGAAGAACAAATTTGCCGCAAACGCAAAGCTGACGAAAACGTACCGCGCCGTGTGCGAGGGCGAAACGCCCGAAAGCGGGCGTGTGAATGTGCCCATCGGGTTAAAGCCGGGGCATAAGGTGGAACGCTGCGCGGGCATCGGAGACGAAGCCGTGACGGAATTTCAAACGGTGAGAACGAGCGGCGGGTACAGCCTCGTTGACTTCCATTTGAAAACCGGACGCACGCACCAGATTCGCGTGCACATGGCGCACCTTGGGCATCCCGTGGCGGGGGACGACCTTTACGGCGGGCATTTGGACAGAACGGAGCACCAGATGCTCTGCTGCCGTGCAGTGCATCTTTTATGTCCGGCGCTCGACATCGATAAAACGGTCGAGACGGATTTTTCGGCGGAACAAAAGGCGTGCTTCCCGGAGCTTTTTCAATGAAAAACACCCCGCAGCTTTAAAACTGCGGGGTAATCCATATCAAGTGAAATTTTACTCCACGTCCGTATGGATGAGGCGGTCTAACAGTGTGATGAGTAAAATGCGCTCTTCATCGGAAAGGTCGCGCGTGACGCTTTTGGCCCAATCCTGCAAAATCTCGCGGATGACGGGCACGAGCTTTTCGCCGCTTTCCGTGACGTAGAGGTTGTTTTCGCGGCGATCTTCCTTGCCGGTTTCGCGCGAAATGTAGCCGAGCTCTTCAAGGCGTTTTGTGCGGCGTGCTACGGTGCATTTGTCGATATACATGTGCGAGACGATGGCGTCCTGCGTGGTGCCGGGGTGGCGGTTGATGTAAAGCAGGATCATCGGCATACCACCCACAAAGCCGTAGCCGCGCAGACGATCATCCATATATTTTTTACGCTGGCGGTGCAGATAGGTGAAGCTGCGGCTTAGATCACGCGGAAAATCCGCAAGGCGCTCCTGTTCGGTTTCTGCTGTTTTCTTTTCTTCCGGCATGCTTACACCTCCGTATGGTTTATGGCTTTATTATATGGCTTTTGTGCAAAAAAGTCAATTCAAAAATCCGCCTATTCCGCGATAAACGGGTGACAGACGCGCTTATACAGTTCGTCGTCGAACATAACGTGATAAATGTTTTCGAGCTCATGCAGCACGACTTTCGCTTCCGGCACGGGCTGCGCGATGGGCAGCACGAGTATGTTGAAATCCACGCCGTACAAAAGGCTTTTGGCTTTTGTCATTTCGCACCCGCAGCGCTCATAAAACGCGATGCGGCGGCGACGGATGTTGACTTCTTCTTCGGCTTCGGCGCTTTCAACGCTTTCCACTTCGAGCAAAAGACCGTCACGGTCTTTCATTTCTGTGCGCAGCAGGGGAAAAGTCTTGCTGCCGATGCCTGTGCCGCGCAGGTCTTTTTTGACGGCGAAATAATCGAGCAGGGCGTATTTGCCGTTTTCCGTGCACGAAAAATAGGCGTAGGCGCAGAGTGAATCGGTTTCGTCGTAAAAGCCGTAGCACGGGTAGCAGTTTTTATTGTAGAGCATTTCCATGCTTGCAAAGGGGCGCAGCTCGCTCGGCGGGAATGCCTCATGCATATATGCGTTGTAAATTTCGCGAATTTCGTCTAAATTCAGTTTTTTAATGTGTAACAAATACTCAACTCCTATTATTATTTTGGACCAAGCAAAGGAGCTTTACTTTGAATCCATTTCCGTATACGTTTGATAACAAACGGTATCATACATTAGCTTATCACAACCGGGTGCAGAATTGCAAGACCCAAAAGGCCGTGATCGATGCCGGGCTGAACTGCCCGAACATAGACGGCACGTGCGGCGTGGGCGGGTGCATCTTCTGCGACGGCGGCAGCGGCTATTTTACGCAGGATAAGGCGTTTTCCGTGACGGAGCAGCTGCAAGCGGAAAAAGTGCGCATTCATAAAAAGTCGCCGGAAAGTAAAATCATCGCGTATTTTCAGACGCACACAAACACCTACGCGCCGGTTGAAAAGCTCAGAACGTTATACGAAGAAGCGCTTGCATTCGGCGTTTACGGCGTGTCGATTGCCACGCGCCCGGACTGCATCGGGGAGGATGTTTTGCTGCTTTTAAAAGAATTGAACGGCAAAACGCACCTCACCGTGGAACTGGGATTGCAAAGCAGTAATGATGAGACGGCTGCGCGTATTCACAGAGGATATAAATACGAGGTATTTAGAGAGACGTTTCTGCGCCTGTGCGAAAACAATATTCGCGTTTGCGTGCATATCATAGACGGCTTACCGGGCGAGACGGAGGCGGAGATGATAAAGACCGCCGAAGACCTTGCACAGCTGCGCCCGGACGGTGTGAAAATTCATCTTTTGCACGTCATTCGCGGCACGCAGCTTGCGGGCTTATACGAAAGCGGCGCATACACGCCGATGACGTTTGAGGACTATGTGCGCGTCGTAATCCGTCAACTGGAGGTGCTGCCGCCCGAAACGGTCATCGAGCGCATTACGGGCGACGGTGACAAAACAAAATTGCTTGCGCCCCTGTGGAGCCGCGATAAAATCCGCGTACTCGGCACGATAGACCGCGAGATGGCAGTGGGAAATACTTGGCAAGGCAGACTTTATTCGCCGAATGGCTTGCAAAAAGGACAGAAAATGCGTATAATAGAATAAATCCGAACACGGTGTGCAGTTTACGCTGTGATTTCGTTTATGAAAGGTAATTTTACTATGAATAATAAAGCTCCAAATAAACACAGCGACGCGCGTTCTTTTGAAATGCGCCGTTTGATTTTCCTTGGCGCGGCCGGCGTGCTCATTCTGGTCGTGGTCATTTTATCGCTCCTATCCGCGTTCGGCGGGAAATCCGACGGTCAGAGCACCGGCAACGGTACGTCTTCCGCGGTGACGGAGGACGGCAAGCTTGTCATTCAGGATCTTTACGAGGGTGAGATCACCATTCCGAAGTTTAATGTGCCGCTCAATACATACGACCAGTCGAAGTTTAAAAATGACAATGGCCTTGTGACGTATGACGACGCGAACGCGAGCCTTGGCATCGACGTTTCCGACTATCAGGGCGACATCGACTGGGCAACCGTCAAAGCGAGCGGCATCGATTTCGCGATGATCCGCGCAGGCTACCGCGGTGCAACGCGCGGCAAGCTGAACGAAGACAGCAAGTTTGCCGATAATTACACCGGTGCGAAGGACGCAGGCGTAAAGGTGGGCATCTACTTCTTCTCGCAGGCAACTTCTGTTACCGAAGCGGAGGAGGAAGCGGGCTATGTACTCCAGCTTTTGCAGAATAAGTCCGTCGATTACCCCGTTGTCTTTGACTGGGAGCAGACGAGCGTAGACGGCTCTCGCACGGCAGATGCCACGGGCGAGCAGATTACGAGTTATGCTTCGGCATTCTGCAAAAAAATCGCGAAAGCGGGCTACACCGCAGGTGTGTACTTCAACCGCAGTCTTGGCTATAACTATTATGACTTAGAGCAGCTCAAGGATTTTGAGTTCTGGCTTGCGGAATACCGCAGCGTGCCGGCGTTCTACTATAACTTCGGCCTGTGGCAGTATTCCGACAACGCGCAGGTGCAGGGCATCGACGCGGCAGTCGATATTAACGTCAGCTTTAAGAACTACGGCTGATTTTAAAAGTAAAAACGAAAGGTGCTTGATCATTTTGGTCAGGCACCTTTTTGTTATTCTTCGTCTTCGCCGAACCAGCCGCAGGCTTTCATGTCTACGCGGCCGTCGGGCAGGAACTGCACGCCCTCGGCTTTGAGCTTTTCGCGCTGTACATCGGAGCCGCCGAAAACATAGCCCTTGCACAGAGAGCCGTCTTTGAACACTACGCGGTGGCATGGCGTATTTACGGGGTCCGTGTTGCGGTGCAGCACAAAGCCCACGCCGCGCGAGGCACGCGGTTTGCCCGCTGCAAATGCCACAAAGCCGTAATTTGTCACCTTGCCGCGCGGAATCTCGCGCACCACCTGAAACACGCGCTCGGAAAAATCGTTCATCGTATTCAACTTCCTTTGCTTTCAAACCGTTTTGTACAGTATAGCATAAAAGTAGTCTTTACAAAAGGGTTTTTATTGATTATAATGAAATATAACGAAACTAAAATCGAAACGGAGTTGTTGATATGGCAATTATTGAAGTGAATTTTATCTCGAAATGCCTCATGCGCGTGGTGACGTTCAATGCGATTATCCCGGTGGATAAGTTCGGCCCGCAGGCGGAAAACGCGGAGCAGAAGCCACTGAAGACGCTTTACCTTTTGCACGGCATTTTCGGCAATTATACGGACTGGGTGAACGGCACGCGCATTCAGGCGTGGGCGGAGGCAAACGACCTTGCGGTCATTATGCCCTCCGGTGAAAACCGCTTCTACCTCGACGACGAAAAGAGCGGCGAGCTGTACGGCGAGTTCATCGGCAAGGAGCTTGTAGAGTTCACAAGAAAGCTGTTTCCGCTTTCCGATAAGCGCGAGGATACATTCATCGCGGGTCTTTCCATGGGCGGCTACGGTGCAATCCGCAACGGCCTGAAGTATGCGGAAAACTTTGGCTGCGTCATCGGTCTTTCCGCCGCGCTCGTGCACGATACGTGGAAGGACGCGGACAACTCCGCACCGATTTTCACATTCCGCCGCAACTATTACGAGGCAGTTTTCGGTGAGTATGACAAGGTGAAGGGCAGCGACAAAGACCCGAAGGCGCTGCTTTTGAAGCTGAAGGAGGAGGGCAGACCCGTACCGAAAATGTACCTGTGCTGCGGCACGGAGGACGGCCTCGTCACCGCAAACCGCGATTTCCGTGATTTCCTCAACGAAAACGGTGTTGACCTCACGTATGTGGAGGGCCCCGGCAAGCACGACTGGGTATTCTGGGATACGTACATCAAAAAGGTGCTCGACTGGCTGCCGCTTAATAGAACAGGCGCGGGCATCAACAGCGGAAACGTGAAATAAAGCAGAACGGAAAACAGGGGAACGGATGATGCAGAAGAGGAATCTGAAAAATTCCGCAAGATCACGATGAATGTGCTAACGATGCAGCTCAATTCCATCACGATCATGGATCTCATCGCCGCCAGCTTGCAAATTCGTAAACATAAATCAAAAGCCACCGAAACGGAAAAGCGCAAGGCTTGCCGCAAACGGTGGCTTTTACTCTATGAAAATTTAATTCTGTGTTTTATTGCCGGGCAGGATATTGAGGTTTTCCGGGACATTCGGGTGGGGGATGTTGTGCAACGCAAAGCCCGCGAGCTGACGGATGATCTGCAAAACGAACGACCGCGTTTCGGGGTCGAGGTGCACGGCGGCGTTGTAGATAGCGCCGATGTTCTTTTGAATGTCGCCGGCGTCAAATACGTTTTCAATATTGCCGGCGGTCAAAAGGCCGTAGAGTACATCGACAAGGCGTATGCGCTCGTCGATGCTCATGCCGGTAATCCAGCTGTTGAGTGTTTTGTTCATGTATTTTGCGCCGCTAGAAATTTCCTCCAGCGTATGGAATGCACCGTCCGTCACTTGCCACGAGAACGGGTCGTGCTGCATAATGCCCATTTGGTTGCTTTCCACAACGGAGTATGCACCGTGGTTTTCAAGCAGCATGCCGATGAGCGAGCCTTTCGGAATGACCTTATGTACGCGGCTTTGAATGCGCCCATATTCTTCGGATTCGAGCGTGTTGCCGATGAAGCCGGGGCTGTCGAGCGGGTAGACGCGCTCAATACGCTTTTGAATTTCTGGGTCGCAGAACATGCCCGCGTAGGCTGCAAGGTTGCCGCCTTTGGAGTGGCCCATCAAAAGCAGTTTGCCGGGAAAGCTTTTGCCGAGCTTTGTCACATAGTCTGCCGCATCGGCCTGCGAGGGGATGACGGGCAGAAATGCCATGTTAAAATCCTCTTTCCAGCCGACAAGCGTGGCGTCCGTGCCGCGGAATACGGCGCAGGCGTGGTCGTCATCGAGGTACACGGTGATGGCCGCAAACTGCTCCTCTGACTGGTCACACAGCTTTTCAACGAAGTTGCCGATTTTTATGTTGCGCCAGCGCGGGCTTGACGCCATAGCGTACAAAAGCCTCATGTTGCTTTTGGTATCGCGTACATGGAACATCAACTTTTCAAAGCGCTCTGCCTTTAAAAGTGCTCGAATTTCTATTTTGTTTTCGCATTTAAGCTCGTCTTCAAACGCGCTCAGATTCATGTAGGAAAACTGTGATAAAAGCAGGCTGTCTACATCCGTAAACGGTTTTTCTGCCAAAGGCGAGAATTCGGTTTCTGCATATTCAAGGATGCTTGGCATAGTACGCCGCCTTTCTGAGAAAGTTAAACGTAATAATAGGGACCGGGCTTACAGAGGATGACGATGAGATCGACGAACGCGCCGATGCCGAACAGGCCGCCGGTGAAGATATACAAAACACCCATGCCAATCTTTCCCTCATAAAATTTATGCGCGCCGATGAGTCCTAAAAACAGGCACAGGAAAAACGCTGCCCATTTGCTTTTTGCCACACCACCGTAAGTGACATTGTTGTTTACATAAACAGGCTGGGGCTGTTGGGCAGACTGCAATGGCTCTACCTGCCTGCCGCACGCGGGGCAAACCACGCAGTCGGCACCGATGACCGCGCCGCAGTATTTACAGAACTTCGCGTTTTCGGTGCACGTGCCGCAGTTTGGGCAAAAAAGCTCACCGTTCGGAATATTTGCACCGCAATTTTTGCAGACCATAAGAAAATCTCCTTTGCATATTTGAATATTTGTCCACCGAAATCATAACACAGATTTTGACATTCCGCAACGTGTTTCATTGCTTTTTCTGATTGCCACGCACAAAAGCAGCACGTCTGTCATAGTATGCCGCGGGACAAAGCACTGTGCATGTCCCAATATGCAGGGAAGGAGGGCAAAAATTTGATGAAACAGACGGTTTTAAAGACGACGGTGGCCGTGCTCGGCGCGGGACTCGTGTCGTACCTCGGTACGCTTGCGGTGCCGATGCTCGTGCTGCTCGGCGTGATGTAGCTCGATTATATCACCGGCATGATCAAAGCGTATATCCGCGCCGAGTTAAATTCCAAGTTCGGTATTAAGGGGATACTCAAAAAGCTTTGCTATATGGTCATGGTCGCAGTCGGTGCGGCGGTGGATTATCTTTTGCGCGGTGCAGTCATTGGGGCCGGCATCACGCTCGATGTAAAGCTGTTTTTCGGTATGCTCGTCACCGTGTGGCTTACGATCAACGAGCTTATTTCCGTCATGGAAAATCTTGCGGCTATCGGCGTGCCGGGGTTTCCGCGTTTGCAGCGCATTTTAAAGCGGCTCCGTCGCACCGTGGCGGATGAATCGGGTGCAAGTGATGAGAAGAAGGAGTGATCTTATGGTACCGATCCGCGAAAATCTATTATCTTCTACAAAATATGATTTGAAAGTCCCGGTGGAGTCCTGCGCAAAGGACATGAAATATATCGTCGTGCACAACACGGCGAACGATGCTTCCGCCGCGAATGAAGTCGCGTATATGATTCGCAACGACAGCTCTACGTCGTTTAACGCGGCGGTCGATGACAAGGAGATCGTCATCGGCATCCCGCTGAACAGAGGTGCGTTTGCGGCAGGGCAGCGCGACGGCAACGCGCACGGCATCCACATTGAAATTTGCTATTCGCTCTCGGGCGGTACGCGTTTCGATAAAGCCGAAAAGAACGCCGCAGAGTATATCGCAAAGCTGCTCACCGAGCGCAAGTGGGATATTTCGCACGTGAAGAAGCATCGGGACTTCGACGGCAAATATTGCCCGCACCGCACGCTCGACAAGGGCTGGACGCGGTTTTTAAAAATGATTGAAAGCGAAATGAAGGACGACAAAAAGGAGACAAAGACCGATGCGAAACCCGTGCCAAAGCAGCTTTACCGCGTGCGGACAAGCTGGTCGGACGCAAAAAGCCAGATCGGCGCGTATGCAATACTAGAAAACGCGAAAAACGCGTGTCCCGTGGGTTATAAAGTGTATGCCTCAAACGGCAAAATTGTGTATGAACCGTTCAAAGCGTATACAGTGCGCAAGGACGCTGCAGACGCGCTCAATATCCGCAAGGGTCCGGGTACGAATTATGACGTGCAGGGGCAGATCACAGACACGAAGCGCTATACGGTTGTAGAGGAGAGCGCAGGTGTGGGTTCTGCAAAAGGCTGGGGACGTCTCAAAGCCGGCGGCTGGGTGGCGCTTGACTGGGTGAAAAAAGCGTAGCGCCGATGATAAGGCATAATATAAACAGAAAACGCAAAATGAATTTGTGAAAGCAAGATATTGCATTTTTGCGGCCCATGTGGTATGCTGAACGTATTGATGCAACACGCCGGTGAAACTGAAGGGGGAAAACGGTTTCACCGGCGGCTGTGTTTGAATATTCGCAGAAAATAGGTGGAAGTAATGAAGAAACATCACAGTAATCGCAGCATGTTCTCGGGTAAGCTCGGGTTCGTGCTGTCTGCGGCCGGCGCTTCGGTCGGTCTTGGCAACATTTGGCGATTTCCGTACCTTGCGGCAAAATACGGCGGCGGCATTTTCCTTTTGATCTACATTTTGCTTGCGCTGACGTTCGGTTACACGATGATCGTGGCAGAAACATCGCTTGGCCGCATGACGCGCAAAAGCCCTGTGGGTGCATTTGCATCGTTCACAAAGTCGCATACATTAAAAGCCGGCGGCTGGATTAACGCCATTATCCCAATCCTGATTGTGCCTTATTATTCCGTTATCGGCGGCTGGGTCATCAAATATCTTTTTGAGTACATTTGCGGCAACGGAACAAAGCTTGCGGAGGACGGATATTTTTCGATGTTCATCTCGGACGGCGTGTCCGCCGAAATTTGCTTTATCGTTTTTGCACTCATCACGCTGACCATCATTTTTGCCGGCGTGCGCAACGGTATTGAGCGTGTATCGAAATTCATGATGCCGATCCTTGTCGTGTTGTCTGTCATCATCGCAATCTATTCCGTCACACGTCCCGGCGCACTGAAGGGCATTCAGTATTTCCTTGTGCCGAACCTTGAGAATTTCTCCTGGATGACGGTCGTTTCCGCCATGGGACAGATGTTCTATTCGCTGTCCATCGCCATGGGCATCCTTGTTACGTTCGGCTCTTATATGAAGAAAGAAACGTCTATTGAGAACTCTACGCGCAATGTAGAGGTTTTCGACACCGCCATCGCCATTATGGCCGGCCTTATGATCATCCCGGCGGTCTTTGCGTTCTCCGGCGGCGACCCGAACACCTTGCAGGCGGGCCCGTCATTGATGTTCATCACGATTCCGAAGGTGTTCGCCAGCATGGGTCTCGGCACAGTGGTTGGCATTCTGTTCTTCGTGCTCGTGCTGTTTGCGGCGGTCACAAGCTCTATTGCGCTGACGGAAAGCGCCGTTTCCACGTTTGAAGATGAACTCCATTGGAACCGCAAAAAGTCGACCGTTGTCATCGGCATCATTATGCTCGCGCTCGGCACGCTGTCTTCGCTCGGCTACGGCCCGCTCGATGCCGTAAAGATTCTCGGCATGCAGTTCCTCGATTTCTTCGATTTCTTAACGAACTCCGTTATGATGCCGATTGCGGCTATTGCGACTTGCCTGCTCGTTTCCCGCGTGATCGGTGTAGACCGTATTGAAGAAGAAATGACGCAAGAAGGCGGCACGTTCCGCAGAAAGAAGATCTTCGTCATGATGATCAAGTATCTTTGCCCGGTCTTTGCAGCCATCATCCTTATCAGCTCTGTCATGAACGCATTCGGCCTGATCTCTATGTAAGCATTTTGACCGGCGCGACGAAAGCCGCGTACTTCGATGATGCCGCAAGGTGTTATTTTACCGGACGAAAGAAATAACAAAATAGAATGAGCGAGGCCCCGGCGAGCGTTTTGTCATGCTCGCCGGGGCCTGTGTCTGTTGTGCGTTATTTCAGAACTTTTTCATAGGCAAAGCGGTCTGCGCCGTCCGTAAGGTGAATGATGCCGCAGCGAATGTAACCGTTCTTTTCGAGCGTGTGCTGCATGATGATGTTGCCGGGATGCGTATCGCATCGCATGGAGGTGACACCCGCTTCAAGCGAGAGCTTCGCGCAGTAGGTCATTAAAAACGATGCCGCGCCGCGCTTCTTCGCATTATTTGCCGCCATAATGCGGTGCACGATGCCGTAGATTTTGTTTTCTGTCTGCCACGCGCCGTTATAAATTTCGTGGTATGTCGGCTCGTCGCCCACATACACGGCGGCACTTGCAAGAATATTGTTTTCGTCGTCTATCACAACACGGCAGATTTTATTTTGAATGTCCTCACGCAGGGTGTTTTCGTTCGGATAGCCGTTTTGCCACTGGTCGATGCCGAGCGCCCGCAGCGAAGCTTTCGCGTTTTCCAGCATCTCAAGCAGATAGGGCAGGTCACAGAGCTCTGCATTTCTGATCTTCATTTTCTTTCATCCTTTCCTGTTTTGCCGCGCAGAATCTGCAAAAAATCCCATGTGCGCGTTACAAATATGAACATATACAAAATTATACGATTTTTTGCTTGCCTTTTCAAGGGAAAACGTGTATAATACTAAAGTACGCGGTCAAGTATGTTCCGCGCACGGAAAAAGCCAAGGCGGTTGGAATATACCGTGGAATATGCGAGCGGACAGGTCTGCGCGGCGAGACACCGTGAACCATGTCAGGCGGGGGACCGAGCAGCATTAAGCGGATCGTCTGGTGCGATGCAGGCTGCCTGTCCGTTCACATATTCTACGTTCCAATCGTCTTTTTCTTTTATCACCCACTAAAGAAAGGAGCGCCGCCGTTTGTATAAAGCGTTATACAGAAAATATCGTCCGCAGCAGTTTTCCGATGTCGTCGGTCAGCCGCAGGTGACGGTCACGTTAAAAAACGAACTGATGGCCGGGCGCATTTCGCACGCATATCTGTTCACCGGCTCGCGCGGCACGGGAAAAACGACCTGCGCAAAAATTCTGGCGAAGGCGGTCAATTGCTTGGATCCCCAAAACGGCGATCCATGTGGCAAGTGCGACGTGTGCAGAGGACTGGATGACGGCTCTGTTTTGGACGTTGTAGAGCTGGACGCTGCGAGCAACAACGGCGTAGACAGCATCCGCGCGCTCATTGAAGAATCCAACTTCACGCCGACTACGGCGAAATACCGCGTATATATCATCGATGAGGTGCACATGCTCTCCGTTTCGGCGTTCAATGCCCTCTTAAAAACGCTCGAAGAACCTCCCGCACACGTCATTTTCATTTTGGCGACGACCGAAGTCCATAAGCTGTTGCCGACGATTTTATCGCGCTGTCAGCGTTTTGACTTCCGCCGCATCGCGCCGGAGGACATCGCAGGGCGCCTTGAGTGGGTCTGCACGCAGGAAAATGTGACAATCGACCACGATGCCGCGATGCTCATCGCCGTTACGGCAGACGGCGGCATGCGCGACGCGCTTTCCATTTTGGATCAGTGCATCGGCCGCAGCGACGGGCACGTGACATATGGGCTCGTTGCGGAAACGGCGGGCCTTGCGGGGCGTGGGCACTTAATTGAACTTGCCGAGTGCATTCGCACGGGCGACCGCACCGCGGCACTCGAAAAGATCGACGCGCTGTATAAGTCTTCCAAAGACATGGGCAGGCTGTGCGAGGAGCTTGCGGGCTTTTTCCGCAATTTGATGCTTATCAAAACGATGAAGGACGCAAGCGGGCTTGTAAATGCCGTTGGCGAAGAGCTGGAAGCCATGACCAAAACGGCGCTTTCCATGGAGCTTTCAACGATTCTGCACGCACTCGATGCGTTCCAGTCCGCGCAGTCGCGCATGAAGACTATGAATAAGCGCACGGAAATGGAAATGACGTTTATCCGTCTTTGCACGCCGGAAATGGATACCTCGCCCGCAGCACTTTTGCGCCGCATTGAAGCTTTGGAGCGCGGCGGCCTGCGCCGTCCCATCACCCCGGCACCGAGTGTACCCGCGGCCGAAGCACCGGCAGCACCGGTACAACAGCCCGAGACACCACAGAACAACGCACCTGTGCAGCCCGCGGTAAAGGACAAGCCGCAGTCCACAGAGGAGCTTGCAAAAAATGCGCAGCCGTTCGACGGCTGGTCGGACATTATCGGCTATATGGAAAATTACTCAAAGTCGGTGGCGTCGGCATTCAAGGGCTCAGCGGCGTACATCAGCGGCGACTACATGCTCATCGAAGCACCGCAGATTGCGTTTGATCTCTTGAAACGTGCCAGCCAGAGAGAAAAGATCCGCGAGGCCATTCAGCAGGTGACCGGGCGTGTGTATAAGCTCGGCCCTTATAAGCCGCCCGCAGCGGACGGCGAAAAACCGAAAGATCCGCTCGACGCCTTTTTGCACGATATGCGCGAAGCCGGCGTGGAGATCGAAGAAAAATAAATTAAAAAACCACACAGTAAGGAGTCTTAACTATGAAAGCACGTTTACCGCAGGGTATGGGCGGCGGAGGAGCCGCAAATTTGCAGCAGCTTGCACGCCAGGCACAGAAGATGCAGGAGCAGATGGAGCAGATTACCACGGAGCTCGAAGCGAAGGAATACACCGCGGCCGCAGGCGGCGGAGCCGTTTCCGCAACCGTAACGGGCAAAATGGAAGTAAAGAATATCGACATCAAGCCGGAGGTTATCGATCCTGATGATGCCGAGATGCTCGGCGACCTCGTCGCTGCTGCCGTCAACGAAGCACTGCGCGCAGCCGCAAACGAGAAAGAGGAGAAGCTTGGCGCAATCTCCGGCGGCATGAGCCTTCCGGGCATCCTCTAATGGCCGGTTATCACGTACCGCCGCTCGAACGGCTCGTCGATAAATTTGAGAGCTTGCCGGGCGTGGGGCATAAGTCCGCACAGCGTATTGCGTATGCCGTGCTCAACATGGATAAAGCGGATGCCGAAAGCTTTGCGCAGGCGATCATCGACGCGCATGAGCAGATCCATTACTGCTCCGTGTGCTGCAATTTGACGGACGGCGACCTTTGCCCCGTGTGCCGCGATGAAAGCCGAGACCGCTCGGTTATCTGCGTGGTGGAAGACCCGCGCGACGTGTTCGCATTGGAGCGCACAAATGAGTTCCACGCGACCTACCACGTGCTGCACGGTGCCATTTCGCCGCTTGGCGGCATCGGGCCGGATCAGCTCAAAATAAAAGAGCTTTTGCGTCGCGTGCAGGACGGCACCGTGCAGGAGGTCATCATGGCGACGAACCCGACCGTTGAGGGCGAAGCGACCGCCATGTACATTTCGCGCCTGTTAAAGCCGCTCGGTATCCGCGTAACGCGTCTTGCGTACGGCATCCCGGTCGGCGGCGACCTCGAATATGCCGATGAAGTGACGCTTTCCCGCGCCATTGAGGGCAGACAGGAGCTGTAAAATCGATTTCGCGTTGACAAAACCGCGAAAGTGGTGTATAGTAAATCACACACAAAGCAGAAGGAGGCAGGCCAAGTGGCAAAAACAGAATTTAAAACGATTGCCCAGAACAAAAAGGCCTACCACGACTACTTTGTGGAGGAGACCCTTGAAGCGGGCATTGAGCTTTGCGGCACAGAGGTGAAATCGCTTCGGCAGGGCAGATGCAACTTAAAGGACGCGTGGTGCTCTGTTGTGGACGGTGAAATGCTCTTAAACGGCTGCCATATCAGTCCGTATGAGCAGGGCAACATCTTTAACCGTGATCCCATGCGGGTGCGCCGTTTGCTCATGCACAAGCGCGAGATCATGCGGCTTTTTGGTCTTTCCAAAACCGTCGGTTATTCGCTCATTCCGCTTTCCGTGTACTTTAAGGGTTCGCGGGTAAAGGTGCAGGTCGGTCTGTGCAAGGGCAAAAAGCTCTACGATAAGCGTGCCGATATGGCCGCGCGTGATGCCCAACGCGATATTCAGCGTGCGCTGAAAGAGAAAAACAGATAAAAGCGGTAGCAATATCGCTTTTTATATGGGGATGTAAAGGTTTCGACGGGGACTGGAAGCCCTGGTAAGCGAGTAGCGGTGCGGGACCGCTATAAAATCCGCAAACTTAAAATTAAACGACAACAATACAGTTGCTGTTGCTGCTTAATTAAGCAGCCGTTCTTACCCGTAGGACCGCGGACGGGATAAGAGCGTCACTTAGCGGTGCACGTGAACGGGCCCACGCCTTTAAGCCCGTCATGATCTAAAGGCTACTGATGCGCAAAGCCTGCTGTTCGGCGGTGCGCGGAGGGAATGTCAAAAGAGCCGCTACACTCGTAGAAAGCCCCGGTAACCGGTTTTCGGACGCGGGTTCGATTCCCGCCATCTCCACCAGAAAAAGGTCTTTGTCATTTTGACAAAGACCTTTTTCAATGAAATTTGCCTTACGGCGAGTGAAATAATAACCTGCGGTTATTGTGAAATTGCTTCGCAGTGAAATGCACTGCGCGCGTTAAGGGCGGATTGTATTTCACTTGGTGCGTAGCATCAAATTTCACAAGTGTGGTAGCACGCATTTGAGCGCTTCAAATATTTTGTGAGGCTTTCCTAAAAAGGGAAAGCTTTGCGGGAAATATTCACTATTAGTTAGTAGAAATTTACTGCTGCGGTTGTGGGAGTAAAAGTGAAATGACTCTAAGCACCCAAGCCGGTACAAACGCGGCCTGGGTGCTTAGAGTGTTATGGTGAATTATGCTTTTAGTTCTCCTCAACCATCGCTCTCAAAAGTTCAATTTCGGCTTTGTAGCCGGGGAGTTCGTTTGGAGTTTCGAGATAAAAGGGGAGGCGGCGCAGGACAGGGTGATTGATGATGCGGCGGAACGCTTCCGTGCCAATCTTGCCCTCGCCGATCTTTGCGTGGCGGTCTTTGTGAGAGGAAAGCCCGAAGATGCTGTCGTTAATGTGTACCGCTTTCAGGCGGTTAAGCCCAATCACGCGGTCAAACTCTGACAACACACCGTCGAGGTCGTTTACAATGTCATACCCGGCATCGAACACGTGGCAGGTATCGAGGCACACGCCCATGTGATCAGAAAGCGTTACGCGGTCCAGAATTTCACGGAGTTCCTCAAAATGAGAGCCGACTTCCGTGCCCTTGCCTGCCATGGTCTCGAGTAAAACCGTGGTGGTCTGTTCGGGAGATAAAATGGCGTTCAGCGTTTCGCTGATCTGTGTGACGCCGGTCTCGATGCCTTGTCCAACGTGGCTGCCGGGGTGGAAGTTATAGAGATTGTGCGGCGTGGCTTCCAGACGCTTCAAATCATCCTGCATCGTTTCGCGGGCGAATGTGCGGGTGTCTTCGTTTGCAGAGCAGGGATTGATCGTATACGGCGCGTGGGCGAGCAGCACGGCAAAGTGGTTTTCCGCCGCTAACTCGTTTAACTTCTGTGCGTCGTTCAGATCAAGCGGCTTTGCGCGGCTGCCGCGCGGGTTTCGCGTGAAGAACTGGAACGTATCCGCGCCGATGGAAAGTGCCGTTTTGCCCATGGCGTAGTAGCCCTTAGAGGCAGAAAGATGACAACCGATGTGCAGCATGGCTTATTCCTTGGAATTCCAGTTTTTGTAGATCTCTTTTGTGGAACGCACCATTTCCTGCGCAAAATCGGAAACATATTTGCGGTTATAGAACGCTTTTGTGCGGTCGTTTGGCATCATTTCGAGCAGCTCTTCTTCAGAAAGCTCACGATACCGGTTCTCAAACACGATGGAGCTCTTTGCAAAACGAGTTGTCTGCTTTCTTTCCTTTTGCTGCTGGGTGGGATAGCCGAAGACCAGCATGCAAAGCGGCGCGACCTGCGGGGGCAGGTTTAAAAGCTCTTTGTGAATCTCGAAGTTCTCCACAATGTCGCCGATATAGCAGGAACCGATGCCGAGGCTTTCCGCGGCGATGCAGGCTGTGTGTGCGGCGATGACGGCATCTTCCGTTGCAAGTACCATGTTGCTGAGCTCCGGCGCGGGAATGTCCTCGCAGCCCGCCATTTTGAACTTTCTGTACCAACGGTGGTAATCTGCACAGAAAATGAGCACCATTTTCGCCTGTGCAATGAACGGCTGATGATCACAGGTTTCGGCAAGCTTATCCTTAATGGACTGATCCGTCACGTCAATGATGGAGTACGGCATGCAGTTGCCGCCGGTCGGTGCGCGCATGGCAGCGGCGAGGATAATATCTTTGATTTCGGGTGTGATCTCTTTATCCTCAAAAACACGGACGGACTTGCGGTTCATCAAAACCTGAATCGTTTCATTCATTTTTAAGACCCCTTCCAAATTGTTGTAATCAAGCTGCTAACAGTATAGCACAATAAAGCGCCCGTGTAAAGGAGAATATTGAACCGAAGTGCACGGGAAAACGGCACTATGGGTTGACAAATTTAACAGCGGGGTTATAATAATATCAAAGAGGTGTATGAGGAGTGCGGCTATGGAATTGCATGAACTGATGAGAAAATTACATAAGCTGGAGCTTGTGCAGCAGCTTGCACATCGGCGTGGGGCGCAGGAGCATGGCCTGTATTTCGGCCAGATGCCTGTACTGGATTTCATTGCGGCAAATCCCGGGTGCACACAGGTGCAGGTGGCAGACCATCTGCGCGTCAGCCCGGCCTCTATTGCACTCTCTACAAAGCGCTTGCAGAAGGCGGGGTATCTCACAAAAGAAGTGGATGCAGAAAACCTGCGCTGCAAGCGGCTTTATATCTCTGAAGAAGGGCAAAGGGTCTGTGCCATGTGCCGCGAGCGGTTAGACCAGATCGACGCGGTGGCGTTTCAGGGCTTTTCGGAAGAGGAGCTTGAAGCGTTTTCCTCTTTTTTGGACCGCGTGACGCTTAACATGACGGGCGAGACCGAAAATGTTGTGAGCGGCGAATTGTTCGGCCATTTGTGCCGGGAGCTCGATGCCATTGAAAAAGAGGCGAAGAAAAGCTGATTTTCTGGTAAAGTTGTGTTTTTTACCATCTGATTTGCAAAAAATATCAAATACATTCCTGCGCTCTTTCATTATAATAAGGGCGTAAACACAGAGGCGATACCACAATGCCGGTCAATCGGGCAAAATTTCACTTCGATAATACATACGCCGGTATGGATATGCTGTACGGGCCATATGTTCTGTATCAGATTGGGGACTTAAGCTGCGAAGCAGGTTACCAGACCTTTGAGCACGAGCAGGCGGTCTATGAGATTACATACGTGCTTTCCGGCACCGGTGCATTTTATGTAGATGATACGGTGTACACCATGCAGAAGGGTGATCTGCTCCTTGTGCGCAAGGGACAGATGCACAACATCATCTCGGCGGAGATCGAACCGCTGCGTTTCTTTTATCTCGGCTTTGATTTTGTGGAGCCGATCGTAAATGAGAAGATTGCACAGCTTAAGAGTTTTTTCGATACGAACGAGCAGGTGCAGTTCCATAATGCGGTCAGCTTACAGGACACGTTCATGCGCGTGCTTTCCGAATTCATTTCGGACGACGTACTCTCGAACCTTTTGATTGAAGCGTACATGCAGGAGATCATCTGCGGCGTATACCGCATTTTCAGCCGAAAGTTCTACAAAAACTACTTGCTGAGCGGCAGCAATAATTCCGATGAAAAGCTCGTCTACGATGTCATCAATTACATTGATGTGCACCTTGAGTCCATGGAAAACCTCAGCGCGCTCAGTGCGGAGTTTGGGTACAGTTATACCCATATTGCGCAGAAGTTTTCTGCGTTTACGGGCGAAAGTCTGAAATCCTATCACACAAAGCGGCGCTTTGAAAAATCAAACGAGTATCTTCGCCAGGGATATTCCGTTACAAAAGTCGCCGAGCTGATGGGCTTCAAATCGATCCATGCGTTCAGCCGCGCCTACAAAAAATATGTGGGCATGGCGCCGCGTGAATATAAAAAATGGGCTGAGGAGGATAAAAAGAATCTTCCGCAGCCCGCAGAAAATTCTTAAAGGAGTTGTATTCCAATGAAAGTTGCCGTTATTGGTTGCGGTACGATCGCAAATGCAGCGCACATCCCGTCTTACATGAACAACCCGGAGGCAGAAATCAAGTATTTCTGCGACATCATCCCGGAGCGCGCACAGGCTGCCGTTGAAAAGTACGGCTGCGGCACCGCTGTTGTGGATTATCACGATGTCCTGGCAGACCCGGAAGTTGAAGCTGTTTCCGTCTGCACGCCGAACAATGTTCACCCGACCATTTCCATTGACGCATTGCGCGCAGGCAAGAATGTTTTGTGCGAGAAGCCGGCTGCAAGAACCTACAAGGAAGCCCTTGAGATGCAGAAGGTTCAGCACGAGACCGGCAAAGTGCTCAATATCGGCGTTGTTAACCGCTTCAATGACAGCGTTAACCTCATCAAAAAGTATATCGACGACGGCAAGCTCGGCGAGATCTACCATGTACATGCCAGCTTCCGTGCACACCGTTCCATTCCGGGCCTCGGCGGCGCGTTCACCACAAAGGCGATTGCAGGTGGCGGTGCTCTGATTGACTGGGGTGTACATTACCTTGATATCGTTATGTACTGCTGCGGCGACCCGAAGGTTAAGACCGTTACGGGTGAAGCCTTCTGCGAACTTGGCAAGGACATGAAGGGCTACGCATACACCGACATGTGGGCAGGTCCCCCGAAGTACGACGGCACCTACGATGTGGACGACTCCGTTGTCGGCATGATCCGTACCGAAGGCCCGGTCATCTCTCTGCACGGCGCTTGGGCGCAGAACATCGGCGAAAACGAGTGTTACATCGACTTCATGGGCGATAAGGGTGGCATCCGTCTCCAGTACGGCAAGGATTTCACCGTTTACAGCTCCGAGTACGGTGCACTCACGGAGTATAAGCCTGTCTTTAAGATGCGCGACCACTTCCAGAACGAGATTGACGCATTCATCGACTGCATCAAGACCGGCAAGAAGCTGCCGTCTCACATCGACACCGTTATCATCACGGCACAGATGATGCAGGCAATTTACGATTCCTCCGAGCAGCACAAAGAGATCACGCTGGGCTAAGCTCCCTGTGCATTAAGAAAGGAAATTGCTTATGTATCCCTTTTCTATCGGCGTTCTGATGGACGGCTTCCGCACCGATACGCTCACGGCTCTCGATAAAGCTGTTGCAGTCGGCGCGACCGGCATTCAGGTTTACGCAACAAAAGGCGAAATGGCGCCCGAGAATATGAACGCAGAAGCACGCCGCGAATTTTTGAAGCGCGTGAAGGATCATGGCCTGACGATCTCTGCGCTGTGCGGCGACCTCGGCCACGGCTTCAACGACCCGAAGCTGAACCCGGAGCTCATTGAAAAATCCAAACGCATCGTAGACCTTGCAAAGGACCTCGAGACCGATGTGATCACAACGCATATCGGCGTTGTACCGAACGACCCGAGCCACCCGCGCTATGCAATCATGCAGGATGCTTGCGGCCAGCTTGCGGCGTATGCAGACTCCATGCAGGCACACTTCGCCGTGGAGACCGGCCCGGAGATTGCAACGACGCTGAAGGGATTCCTTGACGGCCTCCATTCCAAGGGTGTTTCCGTCAACCTTGATCCGGCAAACTTTGTTATGGTCACGGGCGACGACCCGGTTCAGGCGGTCTACACGCTGAAGGATTACATTGTGCACACACATGCAAAAGACGGCAAGCGTCTGCATTATGTCAGCCCGGAGATCCTGTACGGCATGGAGGAATCCGACATGCTGAACGACGCTTCCTTCATTGAGCTTCCGCTCGGCGAAGGCGACGTAGATTTCCCGGCGTACTTCAAGGCGCTGAACGACATCGGCTACAAGGGCTTCCTGACGATCGAACGCGAAGTCGGCGACGACCCCGAGGGCGATATCCGCAAGGCGGCAGATTACATCCGCAGCCTGATTTGATTTAAAAAGCAAAGAAGGAGAACGGTTTCGACCGCTCTCCTTTTTGCATCATAGCTTTTTGCTGCGTCCGACGCATGGCCCAACGGTGTTTTACGTGTATGCCGCAACGGTTGAAAGCGCGGATATCCCAATCACGCTGCAGGCGAATGAAACGATTGATTACAAATTTCTGCCGTATGACAAATTCTGCGATTTCATACAGTCCGAGGCGGTTGCCGCTTCCCTTCGGGAACGTTTTCCGGCATATCAAAACGCGCTCAAAACGTATGTAAAGCAAGTTTTGAAAGACGCAACTTGCAAAAAATGACGGAGAAAAAATCAATTATTCATTTGTGTGCTTTCCTGTTGAATTTTGGTGTTTGCTGTGTTAAAATCTCAGACGGACTAAAAACAGGCGGCTTGCCTGCAATGAGGAAAGTTGGCGTAGTATGAATAACCCAATCCAAAACGTTAAAGAAAAGCTTACAAAACAAAATTTAAAGACATTTTTGCTCATCACGTTTGGCACCTTTATTTTTGCCATTGGCATTTATTTCTTTAAATTTCCGAATAATTTCTCCACCGGCGGCGTGAGCGGTATCTCTATTCTGCTCGGTCGTATTTTTCCGTCGTTCTCCACGGCGGATATCATGTGGATTATCAATATTATCCTGCTCATCGTCGGTTTTATCATTTTAGGACGCGGTTTTGGTGTGCTTACCGTGTATTGCAGCATGCTGCTTTCGTTTTTGACGTGGCTGTTTGAAAAGGTCATTCCGCTTTCCAAGCCGCTTACCGATCAGCCGTTCCTCGAGCTGTGCTACGGCATGATGCTGCCGGCGGTCGGCTCGGCGATCCTCTTTAATTGCAACGCTTCGAGCGGCGGCACGGATATTGTTGCGATGATCCTCAAAAAGTACACGAGTCTTGATATCGGCAAAGCGCTGCTCGTCAGCGATGCGCTCATCGCATTTTCCGCGACGTTTGTATTCGATATCCGCACAGGCCTGTTTTCGCTGCTCGGTCTTGCTATCAAAGCGTTCATGGTCGATTCCGTGATTGAAGGTATTAACCTCTGCAAATATTTCTCCATTGTCACCACGCACCCGGAGGAGATTTGTGATTACATCATTCATAAGATGAACCGCAGCTCGACCATTGTGGATGCCACAGGCGCGTATTCGCATGAGGGCTGCAAGGTCGTTATGGTTGCGTGCAGACGCGGTGAAGCTGTGAAGCTCCGCGCGTATGTCCGTTCCGTCGATAAAAAGGCATTCATGTTCATCACGAATACGAGCGAGATCATCGGCAAGGGCTTCCGTTCTGTTGAATGACCGTACATAAAAGTTTTTGGCAGCGCATCGTTTCGGTGTGCTGCCTTTTTACAGGCAAATATTTAATTTAGTATTGACTTAATTAAAATTCGTGCTATAATTTAATTTAGTAAATGCTTAATCAGGAGGACGCTATGGGGTCAACGACTATGATGTTCAAAGCACTGGCAGATGAAAACCGCCTTTTGCTGCTGCGCCTTTTGCTGCGCCGCAACTGTTGCGTGCGCGCACTGGCAAGACAGCTGGATATTTCGGAAGCGGCGGTTTCACAGCATTTAAAAGTTCTGCGTGAAGCGGGGCTCATTTTCGGCGAAAAGTGCGGTTATTTCATGCACTACACCGTCAACCGCGCGGCGTTTAAAGAACTCAGCAGCCAGCTCTCTCACATGGCGTTTTCTGCAGAGCAGATGCCCTGCACACCGCAGCATGGCGGGTGCAGCCGTGCGGAATATGACAAATGCCGAAACGCGGCACAGCCGCAGACGGAGCATATTCTGAACGTAGCAGAAAATAGGATGTTTGATTTGAAAGGAAGCATGAACATGAAAATCGCGGTAACGTATCAGAACGGACTGGTTTTCCAGCATTTCGGCCATTCCGAAGCATTTAAGATCTATGAGATTGAGAACGGCGAAGTTAAAAATGCAGAGGTCGCGCCCACAAACGGCAGCGGCCACGGTGCACTGGCTGGCTTTTTGAAGCAGCACGGCGTGAATGCGCTCATCTGCGGCGGCATCGGCGGCGGTGCGCGCACGGCGCTTGCAGAAGCGGGCATCGAGTTGTATCCCGGTGTTTCCGGCAGCGCGGACGCGGCGGTCAATTCGCTGCTGAACGGCACACTGCTCTATAACCCGGATACCGTCTGTGCACACCATCACCACGAGGGCGGTCATGACTGCGGCAGCCATAGCTGCGGGGAAGATAAGCACGGCTGCGCGGGCAATCATTGATTTACCGGAAGGGTCATTTCGGCATTTGCTGCGATGACCTTTCTTTTTCTTTACAAACCGCGAAACTGTTTGAAAACACGTGATTTCTGTGTTATACTATACGCAGAGTTTGAAATATATCTACGGGAGGACAAGCATGTCGAATCCGTACAGAGAGGAATTTATCTCCATTTATACACAGAATATCACGCGCGAGGGCTCGCAGAAGCTTTTGGCGTGGCTGGATACCACCGATTTTTACACCGCGCCGGCAAGCACAAAGTTCCACTGTGCCTGCGAAAGCGGCCTTGTGATGCACAGCCTGAATGTCTACAAGGCGATGCGCGAGCGTTGGTTTGACGAGGGCGACAGTGAAGAAAGCTTTGCGGTATGTGCGCTGCTGCACGACGTGTGCAAATCGCAGTTTTATAAGACCTCCACGCGCAACGTGAAAAATGACGAGACCGGGCAGTGGGAAAAGCGTCCGTTTTACACGGTGGACGATGCATTCCCGTTCGGTCACGGTGAAAAATCCGTTTACCTCATCGAGCGTTTTATGCGTCTAAAGCCCGTGGAGGCCATGGCAATCCGCTGGCACATGGGTGGCTTTGACGACGCGGCGAAGGGCGGCAGCTTTGCCATCAGCCTGGCATTTGACCGCTATCCGCTCGCCGTAAAGCTGCACATGGCTGATTTGGAATCAACCTATCTGCGCGAAAAAGGCACCTCCGATGTGCGCTGAGAGGCGGTGAGCAGATGATCGCGATACAAACTGCAAATTTAACGAAAAAATACGGCGACATCATTGCGATAAATGGCGTGGACCTTGAAGTGGAAACCGGGGAGATCGTCGGTTGCCTCGGCCCGGAGAGATCCGGCAAAACGACGTTGCTGCGCCTTTTAACGGGTCTTGTGCGCCCGACGCTCGGCGACAGCACAGTGCTGGGACTTTCTTCTGTGAAAGAGAGTCGCAAACTGCGCGCGAAAAGCGGTATCGTTACCGATACGGCGGCCTGCATTGGAAGCATGAGCGCTCTGGAAAACTTGCTGATGTTCGCTTCCATGTATGGCATGCGCAAGGAGCAAGCCCGTACACATGCGGCGCAGCTTTTGAAGAAGCTTGACCTTTGGAACGCGCGCGACCGCAAGGTCTACACGTTTTCCACAGAGATGTGCCGCCGGTTATCGCTGGCGCGTGCGCTTGTGCATCACCCGCAGATCGTGTTTTCGGACGGTTTGCCCGGCGGCGAGCAAGCGGTATCGGACGCAATGGTGCTGCGTACACTTTCGGATTACGCAAAGGAAACCGGCGCCACGGTGTTGCTTTGCACCGATCATCTTGAAAGCGCGGAGGAGATCTGCACAAGCTTTGCGGTGCTGGAGCACGGCTTTTTACGGGCGAGCGGCGACCTTTCGATGCTTACGGCCGCTTCTGAATTGACGCCTATGGCGGTGATTCGCGTAAGCGACACGCAGAAGATGCCGGAGGACTTCACACTGCATGATGGCGCGTGGGAAAAGCCAATCGAATCCGAAACCGATATGCCGGAGCTTATTTCCGGGCTTGTGCGGGAGAATGTCGACATTTACGAAGCATCCGTGTATACGCCCACATTGCAGGATGTTTATTACGCGTTTGTGAAAAAGCCGGGAGAGGAGACACCGCATGAAGAAGCTGTTTTATAAGCTGTTTTCCAAAGCGGAACGTGCACTCATGATGAAGGACCTTTCCGCTTTGTGCCGCCGCAGGCTGATCTTGACGTTGCTCATCGCACTGCCGCTCGTTTTTGCGGTGGCGTTCCCGCTTTTGTTTCTGTTCGTTTCCGCTATGGTCTCACCGAAATCCTCCGGTGTGGAGCAGTTTAAAAACCTGCTCGATAACATTCCGCAGGGGACGGACGAGCGCGCGCAGATGTTCTACATTTTCACGGCGTTTATCTCGCCGATGCTGTTTATGCTCATTCCGCTTTTATCGGCAATCATTACGGCTTCGTACACGTTTGCGGGCGAGCGGGCACACGGCACAATGGAAACGCTTCTGTTTGCGCCGTTCAGCGTGCGCCGCTTTTTGCAGGTGAAGGCGGCAAGCAGTGTTTTGGCTTCCGGGCTTGTCACGGCGGTTTCGTTTATTCTGTTCTTTGTCGCCACGGCTATCGGCGATACGGTTTTGAAAGCGCCGTTTTTCTTTGACCTTTCATGGCTCGTTCTGGTGTTTTTGCTCTCGCCGGCCATCACGGTGCTGGGCGTTACGTTTGCTGCGATGCTGACCGTGAAAGCACGCTCCACAGCGGAATCCATTCAAATTTCCGGCTATATCGTGCTGCCGATTTTGCTCATTTTCATCGGGCAGATCATGGGCCTGTATCGCTTGAACAGTATTGCACTTTTGGTTTTGACAGCGATCATCGTTGGGATCGACCTGTGTTTATTCAACTTCGGGTTCCGGCGCTTCACAGCCGAAAAGCTGCTGACGCGTCCGCCGGAAAAGCCGCGAAAGGAGAAAACCAATGTCTATTGACCTGCACTGCCACACAAGATATTCGGACGGCTCCACGCCGCTTGAGGAGCTTATACAACTTGCTGCGCTCCGCGGCGTGACGACGTTCGCGCTCACCGACCACGATACCATGGCGGGCTGCGAATGCGCGTTGGAGCTTGGGCGGGAAGCGGGCGTGACGGTGATTCCCGGCGTGGAAATTTCTGCTGCAGACCCGAAGCGTCACGGCAAAGCGCATATCCTGTGCTATAAGCCGAAGAAGCCCGAAGTGTTGCTGCCGCTGCTGCAAAAAACGACGGACAGCCGCCATGCGGCGATGCTACGCTCTGTTGATAAAGTCTGCCGCCTGTATGCGATTCCGCGCGAGATGATTCTGCGCCGCGCGGAAGGCTCGACGAATATCTACAAGCAGCACGTTTTGCAGGCGTTAATGGACGCCGGCTACGCGAGTGAGATGTTCGGCGAGGTTTTTAAGAAACTCTATGATTCCAAAACGGGCATCGTCTACGAGAAGGTGGATTATCCCGACATCGATACCGTGATGGATGCGGTTGACGCCGCAGAGGGCATCGCGGTCTTGGCGCACCCGAGCGAATACCACAGCATGGATCTTCTGCGCGAGCTGTGCAGAAACCACCGCATCCGCGGCATTGAAGTTTATCACCCGCGCAACACGGAGGAGAATAAAGCGGAAATGTTGCGCTTAGCCGAAAAGTATGACCTTGCCGTCACCGGCGGCACGGATTATCACGGCTTTTACACGACGAAGAAAAATCCGGTCGGCACGTTCACGACGGCCGAATCCGAATTTGATAAATTATTTTCTGAATGAAAGGGAAATGCAAAATGAAGTATGATTTCACACCGAAAGGTGTATGTTCCAGAGGCATTCATGTAGAGCTCGACGGCGACGTTATCCGCTCCGTGAAATTCGACGGCGGCTGTAACGGCAATACGCAGGGCGTGGCAGCGCTTGCGGTCGGCATGACCGTTGACGAATACGTAAAGCGCTGCAAGGGCATCAAGTGCGGCTTTAAGAACACCTCCTGCCCGGATCAGCTCGCGCTCGCACTGGAAGAAGCGCTCGCAGAGCAGAAGAAGGTATAAGTAATTTGCTCAAGAGAAATTACCCGGAGAGAAACTCTTTCCGGGTTTTTCTCTGTTTGGGCTTGATTTTTCCTCAGAATACGGTATAATAGTTTAGTCAACAAAATATGCGGGTATGGCGGAATTGGCAGACGCGCCAGATTTAGGTTCTGGTACTTCGGTGTGCAGGTTCAACTCCTGTTACCCGCACCATCAAGAGGCTATAAAAAAGATATAGCCCGTGGAAATCCCGATTTTATCGGGGTTTCCACCGTTTTATACGGCAAAATTTTAGCGACCGATTTTGTAGATGTAAATCGGTCGTTTTCCCTTTATATAAGGTTTTGAACTCTCACACAACCGAACACCCGATACGCAGGCAGATAGAAATCAAAAATCTATAAGTAAAACAACCTCTTTTGCAGCTAAAGCACACAATGAACGGAGGTGAAATACTGTGCAGCTTCTTTATGGCGTACCTGAAGATATTGAAAAATGGATGGACTTAATAACAGAGGTTCGATGGAATTTTCCGGGGCTTGAAACACAGGAAAAGCTAAATGAGCATAAAACCAGCGTCCTGAAATTTATGGATAAGCGGCAGGCTGTTTGTGTAAAAGAAGAATCCAAAATTGCGGGAGTTATATTGTTTTCACGAGCATACAACATGATTTGCTGCCTTGCAGTTGCACCCCAATACCGCCGCCGCGGTGTGGCTACAATGCTTATGGATGAAGCACTTGCCAATTTAGACAAAACAAAAGAAATAACGGTTTCTACATTTCGGGCTGATGATGAAAAAGGAATTGCACCAAGAACATTGTATGAGAAATTCGGTTTTGTTGCAGATGAACTTATAGAGGAATTCGATTACCCAAATCAAAAATTTGTCCTTTTCCCCGTCGGCGCAGAACGAAAAGCCCGACAGATGTCTATTAACGGTATGGTTCGGGAAATCAGCCGTATTCTTGCGGACTGTGACCCTACAATATATTTGTACGGTTCATCTGCATTGAATGATTTCAGATTGGGTTGGAGCGATATTGATATTTTAGTCCTGACGGAGAAGCAAATATCCGAGTCACAGGCAAATTTGCTTGTAAATCTCCGCCGGACTATGCTCGCAGATGAACCCGATAATCTTTATTACCGTTCTTTTGAGGGCGCTATGCTCACCAGAAGTGCCTTTCTCGCAAACGCTGATGACCGAGTGGTTTATTGGGGTACAAGCGGAGAGAGAATTACCGACAGGTATTTACTAGATGGCTTTGGCAAAACAGAACTGATTGAGAGCAGTATTCTTTTGTACGGGAAGGATATACGAAAAGAACTGAGATATCCGGATTTACATGAGTTGTATGCCGATGTGAATCGTCACTATAAGACTATAAGAAAGTACGCACAAAGCACCGGAAGAAATTTTTATTCTTTCGGTTGGCTGTTGGATATATCTCGTTGCATATACACACTTCGCACAGGCAAGATTATTTCTAAAACAAAAGCGGCAGAATGGGCGCTTCAAAACAATCTCTGCCCGGATGTGCACGCTCTAACAACCGCATTAAATGTCCGCAAATGCCCGTTAAAGTACCGATATGATAAAGATACATTCGACTATGCTGAAACACTTGGCGAGGTTGTTCAGCATTTTGCAGATGTGTTAGAAAAAGAATTGAAAGCAATTGAATAAGAAAAGGCGAAAAAATCTATTTTATAGTTCTCCCACATAAAAACGAGTGTATTCAGCGGCTTTGGCTTTTGTGTTCACTCGTTTTTTTATATGCCATATATATGACACGATCGGCCGAACGGCGAAGCGGAAATCAGAGAATATTATGAAATGGCACCGGGTATCGTTGAAGCTATCAATCAAAAACAGAAGGTCAAGCCGGATAAGAGACTTGACCTTCTGTTTTCGTATTTATAGTTGCCTAATAATTATTTCGCGTTGACCGCTTCTTCGATGGCTTCCAAAACGGTGTCGTAGTCCGCTTCCGTGACGAGGAGGGAGATCTCGACTTCGGAAGTCGTGATGAGGCGGATGTCGGCGTCGCTTGCGGCGATGGCGCTGAACACTCTGGCTGCCATGCCCGGCGTGTTTTTCATCTGCGGGTCATAGACGGAGATTTTATGGTTCACGCTGCTGACGATAACCTTGATGCCGGTCTCGGTCTTGAGCGTATTCGCAAAAGACAGCACCTCGATGAGGTCTTGGTCAGAAATGGTAAAAGAAAGGCCGGCATTTGCACCGTGGTTCGGGGGCATGGAGATCATATCAATGTTGATATCGAGCTCCGCGATGCGCTCGAATACCTCAGCCATAAAGCCTGTGGTGGCGGGGCTGCCTTGCAGGGTGACCAGTGTGATATTGCTGACCGTGCTGATTTCGGTTGTGCCCATGATCTGTTCCATCCTTTCTTAAACCAAAGCGGACATGTCGTAAAGGCCGGGGCCTTTGCCGCTCATGAATACCGCTGCGTTTACTGCGCCCACCGCGAACAGCTCTTTGGACTGCGCGGAATGGGAGAGCGTGATGACCTCGTTGTTGCCCGCAAAGATCACCTCATGCTCGCCGACAATGGTGCCGCCGCGCACGGAATGAATGCCAATCTCGCTCTTTTCGCGCTTTTTGCGCTGTGCGTGGCGATCGTACATATACTGCGTTTCGCCGTCGCGCACGGAAGCAAGTGCATCGGCAAGCATCAAAGCCGTGCCGCTCGGCGCATCAATCTTCTGATTGTGGTGCTTTTCGACGATCTCAATGTCGAACTGGTCGCCGAGCACCTTTGCCGCCTTTTTTGCAAGCTCCAGCATCAGGTTAATGCCGAGTGACATGTTGCGGGAATAGAAGATTGGCTGCGTTTCGGAAGCTTTAGTAAGCTCCGCGGTCTGCTCTGCTGTGTAGCCCGTGGTGCAGAGCACAGCCGGAATGCCGCCCTTTTCCGCCGCGTAGTGCAAAATCGGCGTCAAAAGGGAGGGGTGGGAGAAGTCGATGATAACATCCGCCGCTTCCGTCACCTGATCGATGGAGGTGTAAGTGGGGTAGGAAGCAGTCTGTGCATTGACGTTCAGATCAACGCCGGCAACAATCTCGCAATCGGTGCGTTCGGAAACAAGCTGCGTGATGAAGTGACCCATTTTGCCGCAGCAGCCACATAAAATAATCCTTGTCATTTTACGTCCGTTCCTTTCTTAATCAGGCGAGCTGCAGATGCTTTGCCATTTCGACTTTCAGCTTTGCAATCTGCTCATCGGACATATCGGCAAGCGGCAAGCGGCAGTGGCCGCAGTTGAAGCCCATCAGGTTCAATGCCTGCTTTACCGGGATTGGGTTGACGTCCATGAACAGTGCGTTCATGAGGTCGAGATACTTAAACGTGAGTGCCTGCGCCGTCTTGAGGTCGCCCGCAACGGAAGCGGTGGCAAGCTCGTGCATTTCTTTCGGCATGATGTTGGAGAACGTAGAGATGACGCCCTTGCCGCCGAGAGATGCGATCGGCAAAGTCTGCGTGTCTTCACCGGAGTAAACCGTGAGGTCATCACCGCAAAGCTCACGCGTTTTGATGAGCGCGGAGATGTCGTGGTTCGCTTCCTTTGTGGCAACGATGTTTTGCGTCTTCGAGAGCTCGTAGTACGTTTCCGGCAGAATGTTGAGGCCGGTACGGCTCGGGACATTATACACAATGCACGGAATTCTTACACTGCCCGCAATGCGGTTGAAGCTTGCAACGAGGCCGCGCTGGGAAGTCTTGTTGTAGTACGGCGTGACAAGCAGAAGGCCGTTTGCGCCGAGTGCTTCTGCTTTTTGGGAGAGCTCCACGGCGTAGGCGGTATCATTGCTGCCGGTGCCTGCGATGACCGGCACGCGGCCGGCAACCTTGTTTACGGTGAACTCGATGACCTTCACGTGTTCTTCATCGGTGAGCGTTGCCGCTTCGCCGGTGGTACCGCAGGTGACAATGGCATCGGTGCCGCTTGTGATCTGAAACTCGATGAGCTTTTCAAGCTCCTCGTAGTTTACGGACATATCCGGGTTAAACGGGGTAACAAGTGCCACCGCTGCGCCGGTAAAAATGGTTTCTTTCATCTAAAAAATACCTCCTGAACGGTATCAGTCAAAATAGCCCTTCTTTGCGAGCAGCTCTGCAAGCAGAACACCGCCGCCTGCTGCGCCGCGCAGCGTGTTGTGGGAAAGGCAAACGAACTTGTAGTCATACTGGGTATCCGGGCGCAGTCTGCCGATGGAAACGGCCATACCATGCTCCAGTTCACGGTCGAGTTTTGCCTGCGGACGGTCTGCTTCCGTAAAGTAGTGCAGGAACTGCTTCGGTGCGCTCGGCAGCTCAAGCTCCTGTGCCGGGCCGCGGAACTCTGTCCAACGGCGGATGATTTCCTCCGGTGAAACCTTCTTTTCCATGGAGACGAACACCGCAGCCGTATGGCCGTCGGAAACCGGCACGCGGAAGCACTGTGCCGTGATGGACGGGGTGGTCGCGTTGACAATCTTATCGCCCTCAATGTGGCCCCACAGCTTCATCGGCTCCTGCTCGGATTTTTCTTCCTCGCCGCCGATATATGGGATGACGTTGTCGAGAATATCGGGATACGTTTCAAAGGTTTTGCCGGCGCCGGAGATGGCCTGATATGTGCAGGCGAGCACCTTCGTGACGCCGAGGTCCATCAACGGGTGAATAGCCGGAACGTAGCTCTGAAGGGAGCAGTTGGACTTTACGGCGATAAAGCCGCGCTTTGTGCCGAGGCGCTTTCTCTGTGCGTTTATGATTTCAATGTGGTCGGCGTTGATCTCCGGCACAACCATCGGCACATCCTCGACGCCGCGGTTTGCGCTGTTGTTGGAGACGACCGGGCACTCCTTTTTCGCATAAGCTTCTTCAAGGGCGCGGATTTCGTCTTTTTTCATATCGACGGCGCAGAATACAAAATCGACCTTGGAGACGACTTCGTCCATATCTGCAACAGCGTCTAAGATGATCATATCCGCCATACTTGTGGGAATGGGCGTTTTCATAGCCCAGCGTTTTTCAACGACGCTTTTATATGTTTTACCGGCGGAGCGGGAAGAGGCCGCAAGAGCGGTCACGTTGAACCACGGATGGTTTTCAAGGAGCGTTGCAAAACGCTGACCGACCATGCCTGTGCAGCCAATGATACCGACATTATACTTTTTCATTTCTTTCACCCGTCCTGTTTGCAGGACATCCTTTCAAAAATGATGAAATGTACGCTCAAAAACAAAATTAAGGTCAAATTTCATTTTTGAGCGAAAAAAAACCGGTTGAAATCCGGTCATACATACAATATAATAGAATGTGCACAGGCTTTTACGAAAGTCTCCCTGCGGAAAAGCTCTGATAGCACTCCATCCTATTGCAGATGACAGTTACGGGGCTTTCGCCACAGCAACCAGATCCAAGCGTACCACATGCGCTGAGATCTTCGGCGGTGTGTCCTTTTTCTGCGGGCCGATGCCTGTGGAGGGCCAAAACCCGCGGATACTTTTACAAACCGCGCCTCTATCCTTATTATAATACATGGAATACGGATTGTTGTCAATTTATTTATGAAAAATTCTTAGAATAATCCTGCGTAATTTGGGGGATGCGGCTATTTTAATTCAGATTGGAAGGAATATACTTGGATACGCAAACTTTACAGACAAAAGATTTTGATTTTGAGCTTCCGGAAGAACTTATCGCCCAGACGCCGATTGAACCGCGTGACGCTTCGCGCCTGATGGTGTTGGACAAAACAACCGGTGAGATCGAGCACAGACATTTTCACGACATCACGGAGTATTTGAATGAGGGCGATTGTCTTGTACTCAACAATTCCCGCGTTTTGCCTGCGCGTATTTACGGCATTAAAAACGAGACCGGCGCGCACGTTGAATTTTTGCTTCTGAAAAATTGCGGTGACGACGTATGGGAAGCACTTGCAGGTCCGGGCAAGCGTGCAAAGGTCGGCACATCGTTCACGTTTGAGGGCAGCTCCATGACCTGCGAGGTCATCGAAGTGAAGGACGACGGCAACCGCCTGATCCGCTTCCATTACGACAAGGGCACGAACTTCTTCACGGAGCTGGATAAGATTGGCCAGATGCCGCTGCCGCCCTATATTAAAGAAAAGCTCAAGGATAAAGAGCGCTACCAGACGGTGTATTCCAAAGAGGAAGGTTCTGCCGCCGCGCCGACGGCCGGTCTGCACTTTACGCCGGAGCTGCTCGATGCAATTCGCTCAAAAGGCGTGAAGGTCGTGTTCGTCACACTGCATGTCGGCCTTGGCACATTCCGCCCGGTGAGCGTGGATAACATTCTCGACCACAAAATGCATAGCGAGCATTATCACATGCCGAAAGAGACTGCCGACGCCATCAACGAGACGAAGAAAAACGGCGGACGCGTGATCGCTGTCGGCACTACGAGCTGCCGCACGCTTGAATCTGTCGCAAAGAAATGCGGCAAAATTTGTGAGGACGATGACTGGACGGATATTTTCATCTATCCGGGCTTTGAATTTAAGGGCCTTGATGCGCTCATCACGAACTTCCACTTGCCGGAAAGTACGCTCATCATGCTGGTCTCCGCGCTTGCGGGCCGCGAACACATTTTGAATGCGTATAACACTGCCGTCAAGGAGCGCTACCGCTTCTTCAGCTTCGGCGACGCCATGTTCATCAAATAACCTTGAAAGGAATTTTCTTTACATGTACAAGCTTATCAAAAGAGAAAACCACGCGCGGCGCGGCGAGCTCCAAACCGTGCACGGCACGGTGCAGACACCGGCGTTTATGAACGTCGCGACGGCTGCGGCGATTAAGGGTGCGGTTTCTGCTTACGACCTTAAAAATATTAAATGTCAAGTGATGCTCTCCAACACGTACCACCTGCATCTGCGCCCGGGCGATGACGTGGTGCGCAAAATGGGCGGCGTACGCAAGTTTACCGGCTGGGACGGCCCTGTACTGACGGACAGCGGCGGATTTCAGGTTTTCTCGCTCGCGAAGCTGCGCAATATCAAAGAAGAAGGCGTGACGTTTGCGTCGCACATCGACGGCCATCGCATCTTCATGGGCCCGGAGGAAAGCATGCGTATTCAGTCCAACCTCGGTTCTACCATCGCCATGGCGTTTGACGAATGCGTGGAAAACCCGGCGGAATACGACTACGCGAAAAATTCCTGCGCACGCACAGCACGCTGGCTGCGCCGCTGCAAGGCGGAGATGAACAGACTGAATGCGCTGCCGGATACGATCAACCCGAACCAAATGCTGTTCGGCATCAACCAGGGTTGCACATACATCGACCTGCGCGTGAACCACATGAAGGAGATTGCGGAATTGGGACTCGATGGTTATGCCATTGGCGGCCTTGCGGTCGGCGAGCCGGCAGAGGTCATGTATGAAGTGATTGAAGCGGTTGAAGAGCATATGCCGCAGGATAAGATCCGCTACCTGATGGGTGTGGGCACGCCGACAAATATTCTGGAAGCGGTGCACCGCGGCGTTGATCTGTTCGACTGCGTGATGCCGAGCCGCAATGCACGCCATGGTCATGCATTTACAAATGAAGGCGTGCGCAATATGCTCAATGCGAAATACACGCTGGACGATCAACCGATCGACCCGACCTGCGACTGCCCGGTCTGCCGCAAGTTTTCCCGTGCTTATATTCACCACCTTTTCAAAGCGGGGGAGATGCTTGCCATGCGCTTGACGGTTATGCACAATCTTTATTTCTACAACAATTTGATGGAACGCATTCGTAACGCGCTCGACGAAGACCGGTTTGAAGCATTTTATCAGGAGTATTCAGAGAAATTTAACAAAAGAATTTAGAAAATCCTTGCAACCACGAATGGCTTTTGTTATAATGTATAAAGTTAATTTGGTGACGGGTGTATTGACCGCTTTGCAGTCGAACGGAGCGCACCATGAAAGAAAGGAAAGAAAACCATGAATTTGAGTGTTTTGACAACGACAGGTGCAGCAGCCGGCGGCAACATGTCCAGCATGCTGATTATGCTCCTTGTTTACGGTGCGATCATCGCGGCTATGTACTTCATCTTCTTCCGCCCGCAGAACAAGAAGAAGAAGAAGGAAGCGGAAATGCGCAAGAACGCACAGGTCGGCGACGAGATCACGACCATCGGCGGCATTTGCGGCAGAATCATCGCGGTAAAGGATGAGACCGACAGCGTTATCATCGAGACCGGCAGCGACCGTGCAAGACTGCGCATCAAGCGTTGGGCGATCGGCAGCGTCGATACCATCCACGAGGAAGATGCGTAAGTTTCACTCTGTTTAAAAGCGAATAGTTTTGAGCCCCTTGGAATAAGTATGAAACAAAACTTATTTCAAGGGGCTTTTTCTATGCTGAATTTTAAGAAGCTGTTTTTGGGTCTCCTGTTTTCTGTACTGTTTTCGGCTGTGCTGATCGCGGTTTGTGCCTTTATGATTTTAAAGCTCGGCTTTTTGCCGTCCGAGCCTATACTCGGTACGGCTGCGGCGGTGATCGGCGGCGTTTCCGTTTTTGCTTCCGCTTTCCTTGCGGCGCGCCTCGCGGGGGAAAAAGGCTTGCTGCACGGTCTTGTGCTTGGAACGCTCTATGCAGTTTTCTATGTTGCGATAAGCGTTATGCTGTATGCAAATATGCGGGTTGCGCTTCTTGTTATACGGAGCGTAATATTTGTAATATGCAGCGTATGCGGTGGAGTAATGGGTGTGAATAGAGATGAAAAAATCAGATTTTAAGCCATAATTTTGTAGCCGATAATCAAGAGCATAAGAACGATTTTGCATATTTATTCATATTAACTTGTAGCAAAGCAGGACTGCATATTCATGAGTTTACATAAGATTATAGACATAAATTTGCGCAGATGCAAAAATATTCACGGAAGCCCTTGCAAATTTGGCTAAAAAGTATTATAGTATATAAGACAGAAGTGAGGTGGCGTATCATGAAAAACGGCAAATTGGGCTTTATCGGCATAGGAAACATGGCGTCCGCGATTATTGGCGGTATCTTATCTTCCGGCACTTTCCCGGTCGGGGATATTTATATGTACAATCCACACGCGGAAAAAATGCAGCGCTTTACAGAATCCGGCTGCGTAGCCTGTGCTTCTGCCGAAGAAGTTGCCGAGCTTTGTGATACGGTGTTCCTTTGCGTAAAGCCACAGATTTTCCCGGAGGTGCTGCGCGTCATTGCGCCGACCATTGCGAAGAAGAATGCAGACGACGTTGTCATCGTTTCAATCGCTGCGGGCGTAACGTTTAAGAATTTGCAGGACGCGCTCGGCGCAGACCGCCGCTACGTGCGTGCCATGCCGAACACGCCGCTGCTGCTCGGTGAGGGCGCTACGGCGCTGTGCCGGACAAGCAATGTGTCGGAAGAGGATTTTGCGCGCGTGCGTTCCGCTTTCTCCTGCTGCGGTGTCACGCAGGAGATTGACGAAGCGCAGATGAATGCGGTGATTGCGGTCAGCGGTAGCTCGCCTGCGTATTTGTATCTGCTTGCAAAGCTCACTTGTGATTATGCAGCGCAGCAGGGCATTGACCCGAAGACCGCGCTTACACTGTTCTGCCAGACCATGAAAGGCAGCGCCGATATGCTTTTAAGCAGCGGCAAAGACCCACAGGCGCTTATGGATATGGTCACGTCAAAGGGCGGCACAACATTTGCTTTGCTGAATGTCTTGAAAGAACAGGGCTTTAATGAGGCGATGATCAGCTCGTTTGAAGCCTGCACGCACCGCGCCGAAGAACTTTCCATGTGAGTGTGCAAGGCATAACACGGCGACGCTTCACATATAGATTGACCATCTTTTACAGGTGGTGAACGAAAATGGAAGCAAAGCCGAAATATGCAAAACCACGTAGCTTATCTGTTTTAATGGCTTTGCGCATTTTGTTCCTGCTTGGCTTTTTGTTCGGCTGCTTATTCGCACGGACATCGCAAATAGCTATGGCGCCGGTTTCCGGCTCTGTGTGGTTTAGGGGGCCGTTTGAAACGGGGACGGACTTTCCGTTTGTATTTTCCGCATTTTTATTTGATTCGCTTTTTTACGCATTGCCGATTTTTTTATTTGGCATGACATTTTTAGGTGTGCTTGTGATTCCCGCTGCGATAATTCTGAAGGGCTTCACGCTTGGCACGTCGCTTACGGCACTGATCCGGCTTGAGGGTATCGGATCGTATTTTCGGCGGTGCTTTGATTATCTGCCAATGACAATGCTGTGCATCACGGTGCTTTTGCTGCTTGCGGCGGAAGCGCTTTGCACGGCGAGGCGCAGCTGTCGGGTGTTTTTCGGAAACGGAGAACCGCTTTCCGTAAAAAACTGCACCGTGCGGTTTTTGCTTGTGTTTGCGGCGCTGGTTTTCATTTCGATTTTATACGGTGCATTGCACTTTTTGATTTTGCAAATTTAGATTTTAAAGCAAAGGAGGCCGAAATGAATGAACATGGATGAATACTTCGTGCTGTTTCGCGAGTACATGCTCGTGCAGAAACCGAGTTCCGTAAATACGCGGGATTCTTATCTGCGCGATGTTTCGGCTTTCCTGCGCTACTTGGAGGGTGAAAACATAACATCTCCACTCGAAGTAGAAACGGAGACGGTGGAAGCGTATGTGCAGCATTTGCATAGCTTAAACCGCACAAATTCCACGATCTCCCGCAATATTGCCTCTGTGCGTTGCTTTTATAAGTTTCTCATCCTGCGCGGGGATATGCAGGTGAACCCGGCGAAATCCGTAAAGCTTGAAAAAGAGCCGAAAAAGCTGCCGCAGACGCTGACAAGCGAGGAGATAGATCTGCTGCTTTCCCAGCCGAATGTCACGGAAGCTAAGGGCTGCCGCGATAAAGCGATGCTGGAGCTTCTTTATGCCACCGGTATTCGCGTCAGTGAGCTCATCAACCTCAACGTGCAGGATATCAACCTGCGCACGGGAAAGCTGTTCTGCCGCGGCACCAAGGGCGTGCGCACCATTCCGATTTATGCGAAAGCGGTCGTTGCTGTATCCGATTATCTTTACCGTATGCGCGATTTGATCGTGGATCCGGACAACAGCGGAGACGCGCTGTTTGTCAATCTGAACGGCTCGCGTTTGACGCGCCAGGGTTTCTGGAAAATTATCAAGGCGTATACGGCGGAGGCCGGCATTACGAAGGAGATTACGCCGCACACGCTGCGTCATTCGTTTGCCATGCACCTTTTGCAGGGCGGTGCTTCCGTAAAAGACATTCAAACCATGATGGGACATGCAGATATTTCGTCCACACAGGTATATGTTCATTTATTAGACCTTGATAATCACGTGAAAAGCGTGTATAATGAGTGTCATCCTCGTGCGAAAACGAGTTAATCTAATTCTGGAGTTGATTTTGTGGCATTTTTAGGACTTTTCGGTAATTATGATAAGCCGGGTCCGGGCGTTGACAAAGATGAACCGAAAAAGGCAGCGCCGGTACGTTTTTTTGAGATCTTGTGGCGAAAGCTGTCTAAACTGGTGCAGTTGAATCTGACATTTATGATCCCATTTATTGTGGTCATCGCGTTGATGGTGGGCGTATTCCTTTTACCGATTCCGCATTTTCTTTATGCAACGTCGTTCTTCGGTGTGCTTGACCTGTACATTCTGTATGCGGTTACACTGCCGCTCATCCTGCTTTCGCCGTTCACATGCGGCTTAGCGTATGTAACGCGAAACTTCGCAAGGGAAGAGCATGCGTTCGTTTGGTCGGATTTCTGGGACGCTGTGAAAAACAACTGGAAGCCGGCACTTTTGAACGGCGTGATCGTGTATCTCGCATATGTAATCTTGAGCTTTTCAATCTTCTTTTATTCCACACGTGTATCGGACAACTGGATGTTTATGATTCCGCTTGCAGTTTGCTGCATCCTGTCGATTCTAATGCTGTTTGCGCAGTATTACATTCCGGTTATGATCGTCACGTTTGACTTGAAGCTGCGCCACATTTACAGAAACGCGTTTATTTTCTCTATTATGGGCCTGTTGCGCAACCTGATGATTACGGCAATCCTTGCGGGTTTGTTCATTGCGTTTTTGTTCTGCCCGGCGGCATTTGCGGTGATCCCGCTGCTGCTCGTAATTATTTTCCTGTGTGCGTTCATCAGCTATCTGACGAGCTTTGCGACGTATTCGCTGCTCGATACGTACCTGATCCAGCCGTTCTACAAAAAGGAAGCGGAAGCGAAGGACGCTGAAATTCGCGTAGCCAAAGACGGCGATACGTTCAATTTCGACAATGATGAGTTGGACGACGATGATGACGATAAGCCGCAGTATGTGTACGTGAACGGCCGCTTGATCGACCGTAAGATCATGGAGCAGGAATCTCTGTTCTCGGATAAAACGGATACTTCCGATCATTTACAGTAATTTAAAACAAACATAAAAGCCTCTATCGAACTGAAATCGATAGAGGCTTTCATTTTGCTCAATTTTTATTATTTCTCATTCTTATCAGTCTTTTCACGCATTTTGGAAAGTGGGTTGGCGTTTACGGCTTCCTCCATTTGCTTGCTGGAGGTGTGCGTGTAGATCTCTGTAGTACCGAGATTTTCGTGGCCCAGAATATCCTGCAAAACGCGAATATCCACGTTGCCGTATTGGTACATCAGCGTCGCCGCCGTGTGCCGCAGCTTGTGTACGGAGTATCCCGCGCCGCCAAGCCCAATTTTCGTGAGGTATTTATTGACCATGGCCTGTACGGTCTTAGGACTGATGCGTGTGCCGCGGTTGCTGATGAACAGCGCGTTTTTATCCTTCACGTCGTCCTTTGGGCGCACACGCACGTAGGCATCGATAGAAGCTAAGCATGCGCCATTTAAGTATACGATGCGTTCTTTGCTGCCTTTACCGACGATGCGCAGGGTGGAGTTGTTGTGGATCACGTCGCTCATGTTGATGGAAACAAGCTCGGAAAGGCGCATGCCGCAGTTTAAAAACAGCGTCAAAATGCAGTAGTCACGCTCCTTATCCGACCCGTCCACGGCGTTTAAAAGCTCGCGGCTTTGCTCTAACGTGAGGTAGCGGGGAAGGGTTTTGGCTTTTTTCGGCGGGGTCAGGTTCTCTGTGGGGTTTGAATCCAAAAGGCCCTCGTGCACGGTCAGGTAGTTAAAAAAGCTTTTGAGGCTCGAAGATTTTCGCTGACGCGTGGAGCTCATGTTGCTGCGTCCGTCGGCAGCGTAGTTCATGAATTCAAAAATGTCAATCGTCGTGATGGAACGGATAAATTCAAGGTCAATATCGTCGATTGGGATTTCTTCCATAGGCGTATCTTGTGAAACATATCCGCGAAAATGTTTCATGAAGCGAAAGAATGTCCGCAGGTCAGAGCAGTATTCGTTTACAGTCTTCGGCGCGCGGCCTTTGATGTTGCGGTAATATAAAGCATATTGCCGCACAATCTCCGGCATTTCAGGCAAAATATCCATAACGGGTACACCTCACAAATTTTGAATTTTAAAGCCGCAGCTTGGTGTTCAGCTCCGTTGGCTTCAAAGCTTTCGGGTTTAGCCTAATCGGTACTTGAATTTACTCTTGGATTATCATTATAATTCGGAACGAGACGTATAGATATGCTGCGGTACTTAAACCGACAGCAGAGAAAACGGAGCCGAGGTAATTAAAAACAATATTATTGAGAAACGCACGGATTTCCGCAGTCGAGATTTACAAAGAATCAACGCACACAATCACAATTCATAATGAATGCGTTTATTTAAATAAGCTGAAACCGCAAAACATTGGGTTGGGCTAAAACGGATGATCTCGCAGGTTTTACGAAAATCCGCTTGAAAAGCCAGCTATTCGTAAAATGCTGCTCCCCGAATTATACAAAATATCTATTTTGTATAATTCGGAATTTTTTTAGATTCAAGCCCCTTTGTATGCTTCCGTGTGAATCTGTTTTGAAATGTGCGTGTTTGGGTGCTGGTACATGAATACACAGGCGTATAGAATTAAGAATTATGCATCAAGCTCCATCAGCGGTAAAATGCCGCCGATGTCGATCATCTGGTTTTGTGTCAGCTCAATGTACTGTACGCAGTGCTTTTCGAGAAACGCACGAATCTCCGCCGCGCACTCTAAAGAATCAAGCTTGCCTGTGAACGCCAACACATTTTTGTCGATCAGGCCACAGCAGCCGCCTAAGAAGCCGTAATCGTAGCCATCCAGAAAAACGTTTTCTTCGTGCACAAGCAGCACGTCGATGCCTAAAAACTGCGCCAGTGCGCGAATGCCGAGATCCATCGTGATGATCGCATCTTTCGCCACAACAGCCGTCGCACAGCGCGTGTAGCCTTGGTTGACATGCCTCATTTTAAGGCCGGCGTCTTCCAGACAGGTGTAAATGTTCGGATCCATAACACCGAGGTTTGCAAGCACCGTGCCGTTCAGGTTTAACATGTTGCAAAGAACATCTTTCGAATATTTCGGTTCCGGAGTCATGGCAGTCTCCGCTACCTGATAGCCGATATCCGTAAGCTGCTTTTTGAGTGCCTCTTCTCCGCGCAGAACAAACGTGCGCCCCTTATCCAAATGAAACATCTGCATATCTGCATGGTACGCGATCGGATCCGGCAGACGCGTGTCAAACTCCGTTGTGGCGCACCGAATACCATGCGCCTTTAAAGCTTCCAAAATCTCCGGATATGCGCCGGAGACCGCCGCTGTTGTGACCTTGCTTTCCGGCAGATTCGGCTTTTCAACAAATCGTTCTTTTACTGCACACATGCGTCAAACGCCTCCCTCACGTTGTGGACGCCGATGAGCTCCACCCCGCTGAATCTTTTTGAATCTATGCTCTTCATGCTGTGGTACGGCAGTACACAGCGTGTGAATCCCAGTCGATATGCTTCCGAAACGCGGGACTCGATATGACTGACCGACCGCAGCTCGCCTGCAAGACCAATCTCGCCGAACACGACGGTATCATCGCGGATTGGCATGTCTTTCAGGCTTGATACGAGTGCCATTGCAACGGCCAGATCGACCGCCGGCTCATCGATGCGCAGGCCGCCGACGACATTCAAATACGCGTCTAAATTGGAAAAATAAAAACCTGCACGCTTTTCCAGAACGGCCAAAATCAGCGCCATGCGCGCATAATCAAAGCCCGTGGACATGCGGCGCGGCGTACCGAAGCCGCTTGTTGTTGCAAGACCCTGAATCTCCGCGAGCAGCGGACGTGTACCCTCCATTACGGCGGTTACGCATGTGCCGGAAGCGTTCGTCGGGCGGCCGGAAAGCATCGCCTGCGAGGGGTTTTCGATCTGCCGCAGCCCCGCTTCCCCCATATCGAATACGCCAATCTCGTTTGTGGAACCATAGCGGTTTTTTACGGCGCGCAGAATGCGGTACGTCATCTGGCGGTCGCCCTCGAAGTACAGCACGGCGTCCACAATGTGCTCCAACACCTTTGGACCCGCGATGGCGCCGTCTTTGTTGACGTGACCGACGAGAATCGCCGGAATATCGAGCGACTTGGAGCAGCGCATGATCGCGTTCGTGCATTCGCGCACCTGTGTGACGCTGCCGGGCGACGAATTGAGATCGGTAAAGTTCATCGTTTGGATGGAGTCGATCATCACGATATCCGGTTTTTCGGTGCGAATGTGCTCCACCACGAGCTGCACGTCCGTTTCCGCCAAAATGCGCAGGTTGGGGCTGGAAACACCGAGACGCCCTGCGCGCAGCTTGATCTGCCGTGCAGATTCTTCGCCGGAAACATAAAAAATACGCAGCTTTTGCCCGAGGTATTCGCAGATCTGCAAAAGAATGGTTGATTTGCCGATACCCGGGTCGCCGCTGATGAGCACGAGCGAGCCTTTTACAAGGCCGCCGCCAAGCACGCGGTCAAGCTCCGAAAGTCCGGTGTGATAACGATGCTCGTCCTCCGTATCGATCTCTGAAATTGCAAGCGGGCGCGTCAGCAGCGTAGAAGCTGAAGAAGAATACCCGGAAGCGGCGGATTTTGCGGAAACAGCCGTTTTGACGGATTCCTCCATGGTGTTCCACTCGCCGCAATCCGGGCACTTTCCTGCCCACTTTGCGGATTCAAACCCGCAGTTTGAGCAGATGTAGACGATTTTATTTTTAGCCGCCATAACGCGCACCGCCCTTATTTTGTATAATTCTAAGCCTATTTTACCACGGAACAGATGTTTTGTAAAGAGTTATTCCGCTTTGCAAAATGCGATAATGCCATCCGCGATAGCCGCCGCCAATTTCTTTTGGTAGTTTGCATCGCACAGCTTTTCAGCTTCTTCCGGGTTTGAGAGGAACCCGCATTCCGCAAACACGGCGGGTACGTCTACATGGCTCAAAATATACACGCGGCTTTCTGCCTGCTTGCAGGCGCGCGTGTTATCCGGCTGCACCTGCTCGATGACTGCACGGCGGATGGTTTCGGCAAGGTCGGCGCTTTTAGCATTATTTGCTGAGTAAAACATCTGTGCGCCGCTGTATTGACTTTGCTCAAAAAAGTTTTGATGGATGCTCACAAAAATACAGTTCTCAGTCTCGTTTACGATCTGTGTGCGGTATAAAATATCAGACCGCTTTCGTTCGTTTAATGTGCTCAGTGTGGTATCGCCGACGGCGGTGTCTGTTTCGCGAATCATTTTCACGGGGTAGCCCGCAGCTTCGAGCTTTTCTCGCACAAACAGCGCAATGGCAAGGTTTACCGTTTTCTCTTCCACACCGTTTACGCCTACGGCCCCGCCGTCTTCCCCACCATGCCCTGCGTCCAGAACGATCACGGGGCGGTTTTCGGTCTGTGCTGCGGCCACAGATACCGCATGTACCGCACCCAAAACAGAGCACACAAAAAATGTCAGAGCACCGAGGAAAAACACCACAGGAATATACGCGATTTTAAAAGACAAATACCGTTTCAAGCCGCATCACCCATAGATTTTTATGCATTGAAGCTGCCGGAAATACCCTATAAAAAGCAAAAAGCTGCCCGCCGAAGCGAACAGCTTTTTTAGCTTTTATGAAATTACTTGAAGAACAGCGGGAGTGGCTCCAGATAGATGATATCCGTACGATCCTTTGCATCCCCCTCGGCGAGCACAGCCGCCTTGCCGACGACATTACCGCCGATCTCATGCACGAGATCTTCCAACGCGCTCAGCGATTCACCGGTGCTGATGACGTCATCTACGATGAGAATACGCTTACCCTTCAGCATTGCGCAGTCTTCTTCGGAGAGGTACAGCGTCTGGATGTGGTCGGTCGTGATGGATTTCACCTCGACCTTGATCGGGTTCGTCATGTACGCTTTGATGCCCTTACGTGCAACAACGTACTGACGGCAGCCGATGCGCGCCATCTCGTAAGCCAGCGGAATACCCTTAGACTCCGCCGTGATGATGATGTCGTGCTCCGGACACTTTTCCATCAGCGCTTTTGCGGTCTTCTCGGTGATCTCTACATCGCCGAACATAACAAAACCGGCAATATCCAGCGTATCGCTGATCGGGCAGATCGGCAGCTCGCGTTCGCAGCCGGCGATCGTCATCTTATAAACTTCACCCATTGTAAAAACCTACCTTCAAAAATTATCGATTTTCGTTATATGCGGGGAATCAGCCCGGAGGCCACGCCATAGAGCGTCCGCCGAGCAGGTGGAAATGCAGGTGCTTTACGGTCTGTCCGCCGTCTTCGCCGCAGTTGTTGACGATGCGGTAGCCGTTCGTGAGACCTTCTGCCGCCGCAATCTTCTTTGCGACCGTGAAGATATGTGCGACGATCTGCGCGTTTTCTTCCGTAAGGTCATCTGCGGAAGCGATGTGCTCCTTTGGAATCATCAGAATGTGCACCGGCGCCTGCGGGTCGAGGTCGCGGAATGCGAGCATTTTGTCGTCTTCGTAGACCTTCGTGCTCGGAATCTCGCCGTTGGCAATCTTGCAAAAAATGCAGTCCATTTGCCTTTCTCCTTTCTTGAGATTTTATATAGAACGTATAGAGAAAACTTAAATCTGTTCGCTGAGGATCTTTTCAACGGCTGCAAGGGCTTCGTCAATCTTCGTCTGATCCTTGATGCCTGCCATAGCGAAGTCCGGCTTACCGCCGCCGTTGCCGCCGGTGAGCTTTGCAACTGCCTTTACAAGCACGCCGGCTTTGACGCCCTTTGCCTGTGCCGCTTTCGTTGCGGTTGCAGCAAGCGTTGCCTTTCCGTCCAGAACGCCTGCGAGCACGGCTACAATGGCCGTATCGCTCTTTTCGTCGCGGATCTTATCGCACATGGTGCGCAGTGCGTCGCTGCCTGTGCCGGAGAGCATCGCCGTAACGATCTTGACACCCTTAACTTCCACGGCGTTATCCAGAATGGAGCCAAGGTTCATGGATGCAATCTTGGAGCGCATGGATTCGATCTCTCTGTCCTTCTCCTTGAGGTCGGCGTTGACCTGTGCAGCTTTTGCCGGGAGGTCGGACGGGTTATTGACTTTCATCGCAACAGCGGTATCCTTGAGCAGCGTGTTCGTTGCGTAGATCATCTTAATGACGTTGAGACCTGTGACCGCTTCGATACGGCGCACACCGGCTGCAACGGAGGATTCGCTGACGAGCTTGAAGAGGCCGAGCTTAGCGGTGGAATCGATATGCGTGCCGCCGCAGAATTCCTTAGAGAATTCGCCTACCGTTACAACGCGCACGACGTCGCCGTATTTTTCGCCGAACAACGCCATAGCACCGAGCTTCTTTGCTTCTTCGATCGGCATTTCGCGGCACTCAACCTTGATGTCTTCGAGGATCTTCTCGTTGACGAGGTTCTCAACCGCGAGCAGCTCTTCGTCCGTCAGGGCGGAGAAGTGCGTGAAGTCGAAACGAACGGCATTCTCGTTGACGAGCTGACCGGCCTGCTCAACATGGTCGCCGAGCACGGAGCGCAGTGCAGCCTGCAGGAGGTGAGCTGCCGTGTGGTTGCGCATGATCGCTCTGCGTCTCTCAACATCTACAACAGCCTCAACGGTGTCGCCTTCGCGGAGGAAGCCTTCCTCCACAACAGCCTTGTGGATAAACACACCCGCTGCATTCTTCGTGGTATCCAGAACGCGGATGGTGCAGGAATCGTTCGTGATGACGCCGGTATCGCCGACCTGACCGCCGCTTTCCGCATAGAAAGAGGTGCGGTCGAGTGTGAACACGATGTCGTCGCCGGTCTCGACAGCTTCAACGCGTGCGCCATCTTTCACGATAGCCGTGACCTTTGCGGTTGCCTTCATACCGGTGTAGCCGACAAATTCGGTCTTGGCAATGTCGTCAAGCACATCGGAGTCGCCTGCCCATGCGTCTGCACCGGCATTCTTGCGGCTTGCACGAGCCGTCTCACGCTGCTGGAGTACCAGTGCGCGGAAGCGGTCTTCGTCAACGCTCATGCCTTTTTCGGAAAGGATTTCCTTGGTCAGGTCAATTGGGAAGCCGAACGTATCGCTGAGCAGGAACGCGTCTTCGCCGGAAAGCACCTTTGCATCGGTGCGGTCGATGATGTCGTTGAGCAGCGCGAAGCCCTTATCAATGGTCTTATAGAAGTTTTCTTCCTCAAACGCGATGACCTTTTTGATCATAGCGCTCTTTTCACGCAGCTCCGGGTAAGCACATTCGTTCTCGTGAATGACGGTATCTACAACGTCCGCGAGGAACGGGTGGTTGATGCCGAGAAGTCTGCCATGGCGTGCCGCGCGGCGGAGCAGACGGCGGAGCACATAGCCGCGGCCTTCGTTGGACGGCATAACACCATCGCTGATCATAAACGTCGTGCTGCGGATGTGGTCCGTAATGACGCGCAGAGAAACATCGGACTTTTCGTCCGCACCGTACTGCACATTTGCAATGCGGGAGATATGCTTCATGATGTTCTGCACGGTATCGACAAGGAACAGGTTGTCCACGCCTTGCATCACACATGCCAAACGTTCAAGACCCATGCCGGTATCGATGTTCGGGTGATCAAGCGGCGTGTAGTTGTTGTTGCCGTCGTTCTCAAACTGTGTGAAAACGAGGTTCCAAACCTCAACGTAACGGTCGCAGTCGCAACCCACGCCGCAGGTGGGCTTGCCGCAGCCGTACTTTTCGCCGCGGTCAAAATAAATTTCGGAACACGGACCGCACGGACCGGAGCCATGCTCCCAGAAGTTATCTTCTCTGCCGAGGCGTACCATGTGCGACGGGTCTACGCCGTTTTGCTTTGTCCAGATGTCAAACGCTTCATCGTCGTCCTGATAAATGGAGATATAAAGTCTATCTGCCGGCATCTCGAGAACCTTTGTAAAGAACTCCCAAGCCCAGGCAGTCGCTTCCTTTTTGAAGTAATCGCCAAAGGAGAAGTTGCCAAGCATCTCGAAGAATGTACCGTGGCGTGCCGTGATACCCACGCGCTCGATATCCGGGGTACGGATGCACTTCTGGCAGGTGGTAACGCGCTTTCTCGGCGGGGTTACTTCACCCGTAAAATACTTTTTCATCGGGGCCATGCCGGAGTTGATCAGAAGAAGGCTATTGTCATCCTTCGGAATCAGCGGGAAGCTCGGCAGGCGCAGATGTCCCTTAGACTCAAAGAAAGAAAGATACTTTTCTCTGAGATCATTTAATCCTGTCCACTGCATTGTATTCACCATTCCTTCTATAATTTGCAGATAGAATAATATAAAAAGCCTAAGCTCAGTCTAAAACATAAGCCTCAAGCAGCTTTAACGTATTTTTGACGCCTTCAATGTGGGAGCGCTCGTAGCCGTGTGAAGCGTAAACGCCTGCGCCGATGAGGCCGTGACGCACGTCCCAGCCGGAACGCAGCGATGCCTCTACGTCGGAGCCGTAGTGCGGATAAACGTCCACGGCATACTTTGCACCGACGGACTTCGCCGCTTCCACAAGCGCGGTTGTCACGGCATAATTGTACGGGCCGCCGGAATCCTTCGCGCAGATGGAAACTTCGCGCTCCGTGCAGGTAAGCCCGTCGCCCACGCAGCCCATGTCTACGCTGATGAGCTCTTCGGCATCGTTCGGCACGGAAGCGGAAGCACCGTGGCCGACCTCCTCATACACCGTAAAGTGCAGATAGACCTTGCGCTTCAAAGTGCGGTTGTTGTCTTTGATCTCCTTTGCGAGCGCAAGCAGCATGGCGGCGCTGAGCTTATCATCGAGGAAACGGCTCTTGATATAGCCGCTTTCCGTGATGACGGTGCGCGGGTCAAAGCAGACGAAATCGCCCGCTTCAATGCCAAGTGCGCGCACATCATCGGCGGATTTTACCGGCTCGTCGAGCACGACCTCGGTCGTTTCAAATGTGCGCAGCTTTTCACCGTAGGAGCCGTTCACGTGGATCGACGCATTGCAAAGCTGCAAGGTGCCGCTGTAAACGCCGGAGAAGCGCGAGTAAATGCGGCAGTTCTCCGCTTCGCAGTTTTCGGCGCGCAGGCCGCCGATCGGCGTGATCGTGATGCGGCCGTTCGGCTTGATTGTGGAAATCATGCCGCCGAGCGTGTCTACGTGTGCCATCAGCACAAGCGGGCTGCCCTCGCCGCCGAGGCAGCAGAAAACGCCGCCCTTTCTTGTTCTTTCCGGAGCGTAGCCGAGTGCTGTCAGTTCACCGATAAGATAGTCCGCCGCTTTATCCGTAAAGCCGGACGGAGAATCGATGGAAAGCAGGGCTTTGAGCTCGGAAAGGCAATAGTCCATATTCATGTTTTGCCACTCCTTACAAAAAAATAAGAACTGTCCTCCGCAATGGGACGGACAGTTCCGTGGTACCACCCAAATTGTGCATGAAGCTTTTCTTCATACACCACTTTAAACTCCTTAACGCGGAAAACGGCACAGCTCATCACTGTGCGGCAGTCATACGGGTTGGCCTGTACATGGTGTTTTCCGAGGATCTTCCAGCCTGTGGATCCGCTCTCTGTTCGGTACAGCTATGTGCATTTGCCCGTGCCTTTTGCTATAAAACAAATTAAAATCTAAAATCACCAGCGGCTCATGTTTCGTTTGTGCTTTTCGAGATATACGTTCTCGACTTCATTCGGCGTGATGCCGTAGCACAGCAGAACATCGTTTAAATACATGAGCACATCACACACTTCTTCCGTGAAGTGGTGTCTGGTCTCGGGGTCGTTCAAAATCGCATCGTCACCCTTTTTCTTGATGATGTCGGCAACTTCACCGGCTTCAATCATCATCCAAAGAAGCTTATCGCGACCGATTTTCGGAGAAAGGCCTCCCCATTTTTCGAGATATTTTGCTTGCAGTTCTTTTTGAATCTGCTGCATATCTTCAAGATTCAGGCTTGCCATATCTCCACCCCTCATACGTATCTTATTATAATGCTTTTTTACCGGCTTGTCAATTAAAATCGACAAGTGCTTCGCCGATTTTGCGGAAAGCCTGCGGTACATGCATTTCGCCGGCAGTTTCTTCCAACACGACGAGGGTATAAAGCGGCTCTTCCTGTGCATTGCAGATGTAGCCTGCATACCAATAATTCTCGATTTCTTCCCCGTTTTCGTCATATACACCTGTCTGCGCCGTGCCGGTCTTGATACCGGAAACACAGTTTTGCGGCGCGCCGATCCGTGCTGTACCGAACCGTGCTGTGCTTTCCATATAGGCACGTAAGCGTGCGGCGGTCGTCGGCTCCATGACTTTTTCACCGGTGTTTTCTTCGGTTTCCTGTACGGATAAATTTGTATCGACCGTGCCATATACGAGCCGAGGCGTCATATAAATGCCGTCAGCGGCGATGGCGTTTACGGCAGCGGCCAAATTCAGCGCTGAGACCGTCGTTTCACCCTGGCCGAACGAAAACAGCGCCAGCGCACGGGCGTTTTTAAGGGCTTGCGCATTCGAAAGCGAGCCTGCGGCCGTTTCTAAATTGTCTGCAAGCGAAACAGATGTACCAAAGCCAAGCTTTTCCGCCATACTTAAAATCTTTTCCGCGCCGAGCTTCTGCGCGAGCTGTATGAAATACCCGTTGCACGAGCTGCGCAACGCCGTGTGGAGATTCACTTCCCCATGTGCTTTGCCGCCGTAGCAAGTGATCGTGAGGCCGTCAACAACAATGCTTCCGGTGCAGGTATACACCTCCTTGTAATCGATGCCGCATTCGAGCGCCGAGGCGGCGCAGATGAGCTTAAAGACCGAACCGGGCGTATACGCGCACAGGGCACGGTTTACAAACGGTGCATCTTCATTTTCCATGCACGCAGCAAGGTCGTTCGGGTCTACGGCCGGGAAGCTTGCGGAAGCCAGAATTTCGCCGGTTTTGCAGTCTAAAATGACGGCGGCGCCTTTTTTGATTTCCGCGCAGGCATTTTCCACACACTGCTGTATGCGCTTATCCAGCGTCAGCATTACGCCGCCGTCCGCAATGCGGTATGTGTTTTCCACGTGCATTGTTTCGCCGGAGATGGCATTGCCGAGCGCATCAATGGCGAAGGTAACGTCGATTTCCCCGTGGTTTTCCGCAAGCAGTGCGTCGAAGCTTTTTTCCACACCGTCTGCGCCGTTATAGTCGCTGTCGAGATACCCGAGCAAATTCGCCGCCGGTTGCGGGTTTGCATACCGTTTTGTGACGGAAAATGTCTGGATGCCGTCATCACTGACGGGTGTTGCGACTTCGATCAGAAACGGCTTTCCGCTTTCAAGCGCCGTGCGCAGGACTTCGCGTTTTTCTTCCGGTACAGCGCGGTTTAATTTGGCAAGCGTTTCCCGCGAGGGAATTACCGCAGCGACATAAACACGTTCGGCGTTTGTGAGCGGCTGCAAATTGCGGTCGTAGATCGTGCCGCGCGCCTTGGCGGCCGTTAAGGTATATAAACTCTGCCGCCCGGCGGCTTCCGTATAGCTTGTGCCGCCGAAAGCGGCGGTCACGGTGCCGAGCAGTGCGATGACGAGAAAGAACATCACAAACGCATACGTTGCGATGATCCTGCGTGTAGACATAAAAACACCTCCGTATAGGAAAAGTATGGGCCCTAAACGGAGGTGTTATTCAGCCGCGCTTCACTCTTAGAAATGCGCCCTCTTTGATTTTTCGGTCGGTCTTGAGGTAGACCGTCATCGTCGCGTGCGGTGCGGATTCGATTGGCTCCATATCCTCGTTGTAGATGTCACTAAGTGTGAGGTCATACGGCACTTCGCCCGGCTCCAGTACGCTGACAGTCTCGCCGCGGAAGAAGCGGTTGCGCTGTGAAAGGCGCTTCATGCCGTTTTCTTCGCCGGTGCACACGGCCGCAACATCCCAGCCGCGGATGTATCCGCCGCTGTTTACGGTCTGCCCCGGCTCGTGACCGCTGTAAAACCCGGTGCTGTACGCGCGATGGCTGATCTTCTCTGTCTCGTCCACGACCCACTGCGGAAGCGGCTCACCGTTCATGACAGCATCGATGCCGTGGCGGTACGCATTCGTCACGCAGGCAACGTAATACGCGGACTTTGCGCGGCCCTCAATTTTGAGGCTCGAAATGCCGCATTCGATGAGCTGCGGAATGTGCTCGATCATGCACATATCGCGGGAATTGAAGACATACGTCGATTTCTGGTCCTGTTCGATCGTGAATACCTGATCCGGGCGCGTGCGTTCTATGAGGTAATAATCCCAGCGGCACGGCTGCGCGCAATCGCCGTGGTTTGCGTCTCTGCCGGTCATGTAGTTTGAAAGCAGGCAGCGGCCTGAGAACGAAACGCACATCGCACCGTGCACAAATGCTTCGATTTCGAGCGTCTTCGGCGTTTTCGCGCGGATCTCCGCGATTTCTTCAAACGAGAGCTCGCGTGCCAGCACGACGCGCTCTGCGCCCATGTTATAAAACGCGTTTGCGGTCTCATAATTCACAACGCCGGCCTGCGTGGAAATATGTATCGCGACATTCGGCGCATATTTTTTTGCCATGGACATCACGCCGAGGTCGGTCATGATGAACGCGTCTACACCGATTGCCTGGCAAAACTCGAGAAACGCCGGCAGCGCGGCAAGTTCTGCGTTATGCGGCAGAATATTACAGGTGACATAGACCTTCACGCCCTGCGCGTGGCAGTATTTTACAGCTTCTTCAAGTTCCTCGTTTGTAAAATTGGAAGGCGCAGAGCGCATGCCGAAGGACTTACCGGCAAGATACACCGCGTCCGCACCGTAGCGCACGGCAGAAATAAGGCGTTCCATATCGCCGACCGGCGCCAGAAGCTCCGGCGCGTTATATCGTTTTTGTTCCATGAAATTCATTCCTTTACTGCATTTGTGCCTTCCCGGACAAAATTCGCCGGAAAGGCACAGGTGGCTTTGTTATCGTAAATGTTGTGTCGGTTACAGCAGACCGGCTTCCGCCATGTTCATCAAATGCTCGTCCATCGTGGAAGCATAGTACGGGGTGCCGTCACTGTCATGGCAGAAGAAGTAATACTCGCTGCCCTCTTCGGACGGATAGATTGCCGCCTTAATAGCTTCAAGACCCGGGTTGCAAATCGGGCCTGCCGGCAGGCCGCTGTTGTCATACGTGGAGTACGAGCTTACGAAGCCCTCCGGCGCGTCATTCGCGGTTTTGTACGGATAATAAACTGTGGAGTCGCAGTCCAGCGTATGGATGTCATGCTCCGCGCCGTTTTCCAGTCGGTTGCGCAAAATAGCGGAGATCATATACATGTCGTCCGTATTTGCGGCTTCTGCCTGAATGATGGAAGCGAGCGTGATGATCTGATCCGTGGTATAGCCGGATTTCGCAATGTCATCGCGCATTTCGTCGGTGAGCTTATTTTCAAAGTTATTGAGGAAGCGGTCAAGGATCGATTCTACCGTATCGTTTTCAAAGAACTGGTACGTATCCGGGAACAGATAGCCCTCGAGCTTATAGTAGCGGTCACTTGTGTTCGTGATGGCTGCAACATCCGAGTAGCTGTCGTAATCCGAAGAGTTGCAGGCTTCAAGGATCTCGTCTGCAGTGTGCAGGCCGTTTTCTTCCAGCAAAGCGGCAAGCTGCTGCACCGTGATGCCCTCACGGAACATGACGGTGATCTCTTCGCCGAGATCCGGGCCGGACTGTAAGGTGTTGACAAGCTGCTTATAATCGTAGTTTGTTTTGATCGTATACGTGCCGGGTTCAAAATACTCCATTTCCGTGGTGAATTTGCAGAAAAGGGAGAAAAACTCCGGCTTATCGATCGCGTGGCTCTTGTAAAGAATGTCTGTCAGCTGGTCCTGTGTCACGTTTTCGGGAATCGTGACCTCCACTTCGGAATCCGTGCGGTCTACACCGAGAAAATCGTTGGAGCCGCCAATCAGGTACGAAGCGAGGGTCAGAGAGACCAGAATAACCATGGCAAGCCACGTGAACGCGAAAATGCGCTTGTTTTTTCTGGCCTTTACACGGTTTCTTTTCTTGTGCTCCTTCGCTTCCTTTTTCTGATTGCGTTCCGCGCGGGCGGAGCGTGCACCGGCAGAGCTTTCTTCCACACGCTGTGGTGCGCGGCTGCCGGCATAGCCCTGCAAGTCCTCCAGTTCGTCTGTGTGATTGAGCTGATCTTCGGAAAGATTCAGCTTGAATTCGCGCGAATTCTGGCTGCGCGGTGTCGCGTCCTTCGGGGCGTAGCGCCTGCCGTTATCACTCATATTTTCATTCCATCCTTTCTTCATCTGCCGTCAAAACGAGCCGCTTATCGGTCAAAATACCGTCCATGCGTACATCGTGCGGCTGCGTCGGCACTTGCGGCACGAGCTGAAAATCGTAGCATAGACCGAGCTTTAAAACCGGATGCCGTGCAAAAAACGTATCGTAGTACCCTTTGCCGTACCCGAGCCGTGCGCCGTCTGCTGAAAACGCCAATCCCGGCACAAGGCATAGTGCATTCGCCTCATCTTGATATGCCGCTGCTTCTTTCGGCTCCAAAATGCCGTAAGCGCCCGGCGAAAGATCGCGTAAAGCCGAGATGCGGTAAAACACCATGCGGTTCGTGTTTGGCACGCATTTCGGTACGTAAAGCGCTTTGCCGTCTGCAAGTACACGATCGAGAATTCTGAGCGTATCCGCTTCCGTGCCGAAGCTTACGTAGCTCAAAACACACGATGCCTTTTGGTACACCGAAAGTGCCATGAGCCGCTGCAAAAGGCAGTCATCCCGTGTAGCGCGATCCGTGCAGGCTTTGCGTGCCGCACGCATTTTTCGGCGCAGTGCGTTTTTTTTGGTTATATCGGTCATCAATCCGTGCACTGAATGCCGTCGTGGATCTTCTTTTCAACGTCCTTGTCGGTCAGCAGTCCAGCAAGCGTCAAGCCAAACTGCACGGCAACGCCCATACCCTTTGCCGTGACAATCTTGCCGTCTACGCAGACCGGCTTTTCGGAGATTATGGCGCCCTTTAATTCGCCTTCAAAGCCCGGGAAGCAGATGGCTTCCTTACCGTTCAGGAGGCCGAGATGGCCGAGAACGCTCGGTGCAGCGCAAATTGCCGCAAGGTAAATGTCGTTCTTTGCGCAGTATTCCGCGCAGGTTGTGACGATCGGCGATTTTTCGAGATTCAGTGTGCCGGGCATGCCGCCGGGCAGGATCATCAGCTCCATATCGTCCGTTGTAACGTCTTTTTCTTCGATGTCAGCTGTTACGGTGATGCCGTGGGAGCCGGTGATTGTTTTGCCGCCGACGCCGACGGTCTTTACTTCAAGCTCTGCGCGGCGCAGAATATCCACGGGCGCGAGCGCTTCGATCTCTTCAAATCCGTTTGCAAGAAATACATAGATCATAATAAATCCTCCAGCTTTTCCTTGATCTCGTGATGAATATCTTCAATGCTGCGCAAGGTGTCGCCCTCGGCGCAGTTTAATACGGTCCAGTTTAAATGCTCTGCGGCGTACAGTGCACAGTCCCTGCAATGTAGCAGATAATGTATGTCGCTTTCGTGAATGTCTTTTTTGGTGGTGTCGCCTGCGTAGCGCTCTGTGAGCAGCCTTTGGGAAATTTTCGGCGGCACATCCAGATAAATCACACGATCCGGCCTCGGCAGCCCGAATTTTTCATATTCCAGGTCTTCAAGCCACGAAACGAACGCTTTCCACTCCGTTTTTGGCAGCTTACTTAATTGATATACAATGTTGGACGTCACATAGCGGTCGGAGATGATCGGCATACCACTTGCATAATCGTCTTTCCACTTCATACGGTAGCTTGCAAAACGATCCACGGCGTAAAATGCGCTTGCGGCGTAGGCGTTCACGTCTCCCGCCTCTTTTCCGAAATCGCCTTTCAGATACATTTTTACAAGCGATGAAGACGGAGAGTCATAATCCGGGAACGTTACCTGCCGTGCGCGGCCGCGCGATAAGGCGTAATCATACAAAAGCTTTGCCTGCGTGCCTTTGCCGCTGCCGTCCAGACCTTCAATTACAATCAATGCCATAAGTTTCATTTACTGCTTTCTGCGTAAATTTGCCAGCCTTTGCCGACTTTTTGCACCGCAGCGCGGTACATTCCTATTCATTATAGCAAACTGCGGCGAAATATACAACCGAAAAATTTCTTACAATGCGAAAAAACCGAGCAAAGCGGCGGGACAGGCACAATACCCGCCCTTTTCCGTACAATGACATTGAGAAACCACAAAGGAGGTTTACAAATATGGCTGAAAATGAGCGGACACCCGATTGCGAAAACGGCGCAGCGTTAAAAGAAGCCGTCTGCATAGATGCCATGCGCATTTACGATTCCTGTTCAGAATAACGAGATGCAAGCTATAGAGTAGGTTAAAACGCCACAATAACCCTATACCTCTCATCAAGCACTTCGCCGGTATTGCCCCGCTCATCAAGCTGCCAAGCGGTATGCGCAGAGAACAAGAACACATGCACGTGGTCGGTATGTACGGCGACGGCATAGACCGCCACGGTCGAAAATGTTGTACTTGTTTGCTTGTCGTCGTATGAAAGCAAAAGCGTCGCGTTGTCGAGGTCATTTTCAAACGGCGTGTGCTCTACACGTTCAGCCCAACGGTCAAATTTTGTTCTAATCTGCTCTTTTGTCATAGCTACCCCTCTTTTGACATATCATAGCAGATTTTTGCAGGCCTGTTCAAGATTTTCCTGACATTTTTGCCGCACCTTTTTATAATATGGTCGATAAATCCGTTAAGCGCCCCGCGGTCAAAGTCCTTCTGACCCAGGGCGCGCTTTTATCGCTTAAAACCGTACTGGTATCTCTGATACAGAAATATCATCTATCGATTTTATAGTGGCTGAAAAATTCTTTTGTGATGCTAAGAGCGCTCCCTCGCGCGCAATATCGTTTTCGAGGGTGGGCGATAATTTTATTGATTTCAACGCGACCGGCAAAAACTTCACATCACTATAAGGTACAAGTATTCCGTTTCGTGGAAAGAAACGAATTGCTAAATTTTCAGAGTTTTCAAATATTTCTGGTGTTACTTCATCACTTTCAGAGGATTTGCTTAATTTTTGCGAATTTATAGTGATTCCAGATTCATAAACGATTCTGTATTCGTACTCGGCTTCAAAGCACTTTTTCTTAAAAAATTGCCCGATATAAAACAATTTATCAAGTAATAAGTATATCGTATTAGTCAACATACCCAGTATTGAAATATCCATACTATATGCATAATTACAAAAATACTCGAAATACTCATCTGCTATTTTTTGAATTATCTCAAGCTGTTTCTTTTCGTCATATATAACCTTTCCAGCTTGAAAATAACTTTTTTCAGAGTGTTTTGTGTTGAGACTTTTATGTAAAAGCTGAGAATCAAATCCTAAGTTATAGCCTTGAACCGAATCTCCATGTGTATAGTAGTTCCATAAGCAAAGATTGTCCGAGGTTGTGGAAAACGAGCATTGATAAGCTTCCAGTATATTATACCTCGCCTTTTCTCGTTTTATCTTGTCGCATAGAGTTAAAAATTGTTCTTTGGCTTCAGCGCGTTTTCTGCAAAGACTTTCAGCTTCTCTTTTGCATAAGTCAAAAATATAGCTTCCCTCTGTTGTATCGTTTAAGTATTTTTTATTGGTAAATCTCAATTTACTACTTTCAAGAATTGAGCAGAAAGCATTAACGCTTGTATAGTGGTAGATCATGCCTTCATACGGAGGTATGATTTCAGAAATCTTTATACTATTATGCCTTGACACTAAGTCCCGATAATAATTCATATGCGATTTATATGGATCCACATTCACAATATCTCCTCCAATACATATAGCTATACAGTATTATTATATCACTAAAAACGTATTTGTCTATAAAACAAAAAAGGCGCAGAGCCCGCTCGGAAATCCCGGCCGCCCTGCGCCTTTTGCTTTATGTATTTACTTTTAGACCTTCTTCACCCAGTCCTT